>OGXF01000880.1_pt1 | contig 25304 bp, 23 predicted proteins | sample 1576191 | NCBI WGS metagenome assembly OGXF01 (sample SAMEA3541545, study PRJEB24748) | human gut metagenome | biome: human gut; feature: human-associated habitat; material: faeces | place: China | collected 2012
AGTATTATTTTCTAATACTGAGATCTTGATTTGTCATATTAACTTAATGACATTGCCCCCTGGCGGTTCCTTTTTGCTTTCATGAATTTGGAAATGGAAATAGGAAAATGTTATGGATGACCTGTAACTTATTTCTTATAAAAACAGTTATCACCCACAATTTTATAGGATGAATAATTTTCAGGGGAGATCCTTCTGACAGAATTAAAATAAAGATAATCCCCGATGTTGTTGGAACCGCTAAGAGCAGCTTTGGCAGCCTTAAGAGCAGTCTTAGATGGCCCCTGGGAAAGAAAGCTGTCTAACAGACCGGAATGTGCGCCGGGAAACTGCCCATCTGCATAGATGACACTGGAAATACTCTGTCCCCATTGCTTTGACTGGACACGATTGATAATACAGCTTGCAACGGCCAGCTGCTCATCGTAGGAACCATCTCCTGTTTCCATTGCTGTGCAGGCAGCAAGGAGATAGATCTCGTCATCTGTTGCGGAAATGATATAAGCAGGTTTTTCCTGGGGTTTATCAACGGAATGAAGAGCAGCCGCCTCTTCTTTTGCATCAACGGCTTTACCTGGAACCGGGGAGATCTTCGCATATTCTGCACAAATATATCCATATGTATCAGCCGGAAGCTGGATCTTGATCCAGCCTTCTGAGGTACTTGAGACCGGAAAGGCTTCTCCCTGGGCGGCCTGCTTTATGATCGCAGCATCCGTTGAAGGATCTTCACGTATATTTAATGTAACGGCAGTGACGCTGGCTGATAAAAGTCCCATCTCCTGGGCAAGAGGTTTTATATCTGTACCATACAACAGATAGTCATCTTTAAGCCAGCCTTCCAGTTTGCCAGAGTGGATACGTGTCCAGCCGTTTTTGCGCTCTAGGACAGTTCCGCCGCAGCCGCGGTAACATTTTCCGATGATATCAGCATCTGTAGAAGGCTCGGTCCTCATGTTCAGCGGTTCGTTTTTTACATTTGCAACTGCAAGACCGTCATAGGGAGAAGCAGCAAAGGCCGGAACAACTAAAGAGGCAGAAAGAAGTAAAGCAGATAGAAAAAGGGTTATTTTTTTCATAAGCAGTAGCATCCTCCGAAATATTACAAAATTGTTACATATAATCATATCAAAAATGACAAAACTTGTCAAATAAAAGAGATGTTAAAGCCAGCTGTCGCTGATCACACTTGAAAAAATATGTACAGCATTGGGCGTAACATTATCGCAGTTTTTTCAGGAAGGTAATTCAGAGAATCTGACAGAAGAGCAGAAAGAAGTTTTAAAGATATGGAACGATCTGAGTACAAATGAGCAGGAAACAGTAATGTTTTTCTTGTGTACAGTAGAGCGCTATAGTATAATAAAACCAGTTTTCTTGCATAAGTTTAAAAGCTTAAAAAGGATGATCGGCAAACCAGATGAAAATCTGGGACGCAAAGCTACAGGGCCTGTAAAATGGCAGCCAGTTGCATGAAATGAGGTGCATTGTCTGCGAGACGGTGTTTTTTTACTTTATAGGAAAGACCGCCTCCGGCGCTCTTTTGAATTAAAAATGCCCTCCGGTAGGCGGGCAACACAAATAGACGATCTAGGGATTAAAAAAGATAAAAACCTTCCTCACTAAATTCTTCATCAAGATCGTCATCATTTAGAAAATAATCCATATCCAGCAGGTCTTCCTCGCTCATATGGCGAATGTCCGTGGAAGTAAGTCCTTCTGGAGGATTATCCATGTATTTTTTACGCAGCGCCTCAACATCTGTTTTCATTGCAATGCCCTCCTATGAGGGAATTATACCATAAAAACAGAGAAAGTTATGCAGAAAAACGCTTTCCGAGGAATCGGGACATAGATTTCTCGTACAATTCTTCAAGGGAAAGACGCTGATGATTGAAATAAAGTTCCAAAAACTCCATTTTATGTCTGCAGATGGGACATTCCAGAGGATCATAACCAAAAGAAGAAAGAATAGCATTCCGCCAATGGTTAAAGCTGAGTAGAAAGGGACGTTTCTGTTTGGAAATGACTTTATGAAGCTGTTGGTCTGTTTTGCGGTGTCGTGCGTACAGGCCGCCATAGCGGATCATTTTAAAATGTTTCTCTGGGATATGCCGGATCAACCGTTTGATGAAATCCATAACAGGGATCGTTTCCTGTATATATTTATCATCTTCGTGTCGATTGTAATGAAATGTGACCATAGCACCATCATATTTGTCAATCCTGGAAGTGGCGATCACAGGACGCCCCAGATAGCGTCCGATATATTTGATGGCAGTTTCAGAATCACAAGAGGAAGGCTTGGCATAAACGTAAAATCCCTTCTTATGAGAAGAATAACAGAGGGATTTGATCTGTTTGAAAGGATCGCCCAACCGCTGGTGCATCTCATTAAGGAGAGCGGTACGGAAAGCAGAGCGTAAAAAAGAGTAATTAAAGTGATGGACATTTCGCCAAAGACCGTCATCACTGAGTCCACCTTCCGAAATAAGGCAGTGGATATGAGGATTCCATTTTAGGTCCCGTCCGAAGGTATGTAAGACCATGATAAAGCCAGGTGTAAAATTTTTTGATTTGTTAATTTCAAAAAACATGCGGGAAATGACACTGGCAACGGAATGGAACAGGCAATCCAAAAGGGAGCGGTCTTTCAGGAAAAAATCCCTGAGATTTTCATCAATGGTAAAGACGCAATGGCGATGCTTAACGTTGATGAGCTTGAAAGTCATAGAAGTGGTGCGTTCCATGCTGTATTTGTTTCCACAAGAAGGGCAAAACCGACTGTGACAGTGGAAAGGAACATATTTAAAGTTGCCACAATGCGGGCAATGATACATAGCACCGCCGAAAGAAGGGTAGAGTAGGAAAGCGCCGCCTTATCATATCACTATGGCAGGTTTGCGCAGTCCCCTCACAGAACCGGGCGTGCACCTCTCAATGCACCCGGCTCGCCGTTGTATTGCTCAATTACATTTTTTTAATCCATGATGAATTTTTTGGTGGCAATCACGACATACCACCAGCGTTTTTCTGCGTTTTGCAATCATAACTACTTCCCAAGGCTCTTTTCCTTTCAGATTTTTCACCTTGTTTACATGATGCACTTCATATTTCCTGTCTTTTCCCTCATAACCACACAGTTCACAGCGATACGCTTTCAGTCTGCTGTCGATTGTAGTTCGCCCTTTTGCAATAATGGTAATGATGGCAGGTATAACATCGTCACAACGTTTTCCATCAATCTCATTAAATTTTATGAGCTTATGTACTTTCTTGCCTGTTTTAGTTTCATAGGGAATGCACCAGCGTTTTGCACCAATGTGGTATTTGTCATAAATTTTTGACAGCTTGCACCGACGTTTCCATGCTAAGGTTTTCAGACAGCTGTATTCCATCAGATAGCTGAAGTAGTTCAAGCTCCGATAATTACTCGCAAGGAAATAAAAATTACACAGTCCACGGATTTCTGCATCGTAGGTTGTAACTATTTCCAGATCTGTATTTCTCGTGAGATCAACTCTTGCCACCGGCTCAATTTTCCCATTATCGGTACGTTGTTTCACCGCACCTTTATTGAAAAGGTATTTTTCAACTTTATCCTTGAGCGGAATCAGCAACTCCACGGTATTGTTCATCGTTCTTTGTTTGCAGTTTTTCCACGGTTTGACTTGTTGGTCTCTGCGTACCCGCACATCATATCCGAGGAATCTGGCAGGTTCATTGCTGTGAGTAATAAGCGTTTTTTCCTGGCTGAGTTCCATTTTCAGCTCATTGCGGATAAATTCCGTGAGTTTCGCCTTAATCATTTCACAGTCTGCTTTGCTCCCATTGACTGCAATTAAAAAATCATCAGCATATCGGGCGTACTTCAACTTTTTGTCATTACAGAGTTTGGCCGGGGTTTTACGCAGTTCCTTTCCAATCTCAATATAATCGGCAATTAGTCTGTTTCGCTCCTCACTATCATTGCGTCGTTCAATCTTTTTCTTTGTGTTTGCTCTTTTTTTCTGTAGTGCCTTGTATTCTGGCGTCAGCGTATATGGCGTGTGACAACTTCTGCCTGGGCGAAATCCGTGGGAATAGTCTGAAAAGACAGGTTCATATATCGCCTGTAAAACCATACGAATGATGTCCTGTACAAGTTTATCTGTGAAAGCAGGCAGTCCTAAAGGACGCATTTTTCCATTCTTTTTCTTGATATAGGTACGTCTTACTGGTTTTGGCTCATATGTTCCGTTTTCCAATGCTTCAATTATCTGGTTTACCTTATCTTCGCTGAATCCGTCTGCCGTATCATCATCAACACCTCTTGTCCCTGCACCATTATTGGCGTAGAGATTTTGAAATGCCACATAGTAAATATCTGGACGGAGCAGATACCGAAAGAGTTTGGTAAACACTTCATCATGGTTATTTTTTGAATTTTCCTGTAATCTTGTTAAAATCTCTATTGTTGGTTTCATTCGAGGTTTTCCTCCCTAATCAATTTTGATTTTAATACGCTCAAACTGTCCTTCTTCGCCATGTGAACAGCTTTCCTGTTCTCGGACTACTACGAGGACTCCGTTGCCATGTCAGATTTTCAGTGTCATCTCCCTTGGCGCTACCTTAGGATTTATCACGTTTATACGCATTACACATAGTTTTTTTCAAACATTCTGATTTAGGCAATCCCTAGTTTGCGAAAGTAGTAGGCAATGTGAATTGTCGGAGTGTGCTTTCGTTCCTTTAAGACCGGTTCTCCGGCTTGCTGTGCGTCATCTCTTGATAACGTATAAAAGGGAAACCCTCTTTTATACTGTCCGCACCATAGGTTTCAGGTAAATTTCCTACGTCCACACTGAACAGAAGCTCGGAACTCACATTCAACAAACGCAGTTTCATCCTCATATTCACTTACTCTTGCAGTTCAGTCGCACCCGATTACCTTTAGGTGACTTACCGCTTTCCTGCCATGCTATGTTCCCGTTACAGCTTTCGCCTCATCGGTAAGGCAGTTGAGTTCCCGTGTTATCTTACGGGGTAGTGCCTTTAAATTCATCTCTCCTTTCAATCTACTTCTACTTTCGCCCTTGCTGGGCGCACATCTCCGCAATGGATCATCTTGTCGATATTTTCCATTTCAGTGTCTCTGGGATGGAGAGTATATTTTATTTCTTCATAATGGTCTGTAAAAATTTTCTGTAGGATATTCATAAGACTATTATGAGATACATTTTAGAAAAAAGAAACCCCTAACCCCTCAAGATTGAGGGGCTGGGGAGTTGAAGTTTCGAAGACACTTTTTTATTCGTGCAGATAGAGCTGGAAAGTCTCTCCAACATATCTGTTACAGATCTTCCGCACTTTGAAAACTGTATATTTCATTGGGTTTACAGGCATTCTGTGCAGTTATATCCATGGGCATAATGACGGATGATATCATTTTTGACATTCGCTTTATTTTCCATAATTGTGTATAATAAATACAGATCTTAAAGGAGCGGGACAATGGCAAAACATACACTAGCAGAACTGAATACCATGAGTCATGAAGAACTGCTTACGATCATTCTATCCATGTAGGGACAGGTGAATCCGCTGAATGAAAACATCGAAAACTGATTGAACAGATACGAATCACCAACAATTACCGCTTTGAACAGCATACAGAGACGCTTTCGTCTATAGATGGGTAACTGTCTTTTTTGATGAAGCCGAAGCCTTTTTCGATACTTACGCAGAAGAACCTCGGATCGAAGCTGTGGTTCCTGTTGTTCGTAAAAAGAAACCCAAAGGACAGCGCGAACTCGATTTAAAAGAATTCCCGGAAAAGATCATTCCGCCCCATTCTGTATCTGTTGAAGAACTAAATGCGTTCTATGGCGAAGGCAACTGGCGCCGGATGCTGGATGAAGTCTATAAAAGACTGCGGCATGAATCGGAATCATGGACTGTGGAAGTCCATACAGTAGAAGTGTATGTTGGAACAGACGGGTTACAGCAATACCATCTGGTAGATAAAAAACTGCCAGATGTAACGCGAATTGCTGGGCGCATGCCAGACGCAGTTTTGCGGATGCAGTAAAAGCAATGGATAAAAGGATCACATCTACTGTCCGAAATTCCGTTGCGTATACGGCGTTACAGAAGATCGGGGAATTTTATAACGCTGATACAGAGCTGAAAGAACTCTCTTCAGAAACGGCAGGAGATCATCCGTACTTTTTGTATCGGAAAAAAACTGGATATTCCATAACACGGCGAATGGTGCTTCGACAAGCGCAATGATCTACAGCATATCTGAAACAGCCAAACTGAATAATCTTGCGCCCTTATTATTATTTTAAATATATCCTTACAGAACTGCCTAAATTCTGTGATGAACAGGAAAATATAGATCCTGAAAAACTGGATTACTTAATGCCCTGGTCACCAGATCTTTCAGATGAATGCAAAAAAACACGCCGCTGACCAAGCGGCGTTAATTTATTATTAGGCAGATGGTTTGACGTTTGCCTATATCATTGTTAAAAACGTAATTACATATTTTAAGAGGAAATTATGGATAATAGATGCATTAAAAGTAAAAAAAATCTCCAATCGTATTGTTCAAATAAAAAACAGAACAGTTTATCCCCATACCGACTCTAGATCAAAGAGAAATTTTCTCTGTTTTTACTAAAAGATCACACGGGGTGTTTCGGATCGATCTTGTGAACAGAAGGGTCTATGGCATATCCGGTCATGAGCAGATGATACTGCTCCGGAGAGGAGCGATAGCGGCTATGGCTATATCCTCTGTTCTGGTAAGCATTGTGTTTATTTTTATCAATGCCTATATTGCATTTCCGCTGTATTCTAAATTATACGGAATGCCTATGGACGTGATCATCAGCATGGGAACGGCCATCAATCCTATAATCACAGATCTGCCTACATTGATGCTGTTTTCCGTATTTCCATTTAATCTCTTTAAACATGGGGTGACGTCTTTTGTTACTTATCTGATCTATAAGCGGGCTGGAAATACTTTGCGAAATATGATCGGCGTTCCAAGAGAAAAAATGGCATAAGTTGGGCTGTGATCCGTTTAGAGCAGATAGGAGTGGATAAAATGAAAGAAGCATGGGCTGTTAAGCCAGAGAGTATAAAACCAGAAGAAGTTTCAGCAGTATACGATGCAGATATTGTAGTGATCGGAGCCGGACATGCGGGAACCTGTGCTGCAAGGGCTGGCGCAGAAGTTGGAGCCAGCATAATTGTAATAGAGCAGCAGGAACGGGAGAAACAGTGGGTATTAGGCATTGGCGAGATTGGACATATCAACAGTAAGTGGCAGAGGGAGCATGGTATTCCGGAGGTGGATATTGATACTTTTGTAAATGACTGGCAGCTGCGCACCGGCAATCGTTCTCTTTATCCTCTGATCCGTTCCTATGCCCTTCATGGAGGCGAGACCTTTGACTGGTTTATTGAACCACTGACAAAAGAGGAAAAGGAGTCCATCCACCCGGTACTTACACCGGCAAGTCCCAATATGCCTGAGACTCTGAACGGATTTCACGCATGGCCGGGAACGCCTAATACGGGAATGGAACTGCAGACAAAGGCGGTAAAGGTCAATCATCGTCTGGCAGAGGAACATGGAGCAAGATTTTTCTTTTCTACCCGTGCAGTACAGCTGGAGCAGGTAGAAGATGGCCGGGTGACAGGTGTGTATGCAAAGGACGCGCAGGGCAAACTGGGGCTGTACCGGGCCAGAAAAGGTGTTGTACTGGCTGCCGGTGATTACAGCAAAAATGCGGATATGTGCAAATACCTTCTTACAGAAGCGGTTGACCTGACGGAAGAAGGCAGTGATTTCACCGGTCATGGCTGGGATGGAAGCGGAATCTGCATGGGATTATGGGCCGGAGGCAGACTGGAGCCAAGAAGCCATGCTGCTATGGGTGGAAATTATTCATTTCCAGGCTTTGGACTGATCGGGGCAACACCGGTACTGCGGGTAAATAAGCACGGGAAATGGTATTCTGATGAGGCGTTTGGAACCCATATCCTGGCGGCGCTGACAGGGGCTCATCAGCCAAATGGACAGCTTTGGGCTATTTTTGATGATACCATTAGTGAGCAGGTAACATTTCAGACGCCCTGCCATGGTTTATATGATTATACGGATGAGAAAGAAAAAGAACGATTTGAGACAGTTCTTGCAAAGGCAAAAAGCCAGAGGGGACAAGCCGGTCAGAAAGGAAGTGCTGCGCTGGATAAAGACCGGGCAGGCGAGACAAGACCTTTATACTGCGCGGATACGCTGGAAGAACTGGCTGAGCTGATTTTTGAAGAGGAAGAAGACCGCCGGAATTTCCTGAAAGAAGTGAAGCGGTATAATGCATTATGCCACAAAGGCCATGATGATGATTTCGGAAAAGATCCAAGGCTGATGCATCCCGTGGAAAAGCCCCCATTTTTCGCCAGCGGCACCATAAAAGACAGCCACAGACCAGGCGGCCAGTCACTGAAAATTCTGGTAACTGTCAGCGGATTGGAGATCGATGAACACCAGCAGGTTTTAAACCGCGATTTTGAGCCAATCCCCGGCTTATATGCTACAGGCAACTGCAGCGGACGGCGCTTTGGTGTACAGTATACAACATCACTGCCAGGACAGAGTATCGGCATCGCCCAGACACTGGGGCGGGAGCTGGGGGTGTATCTGGCAAACTTATAAAGACTTAACAAAAGTCAGAGGAAGGTCAGTATTCCTCTGGCTTTTTCTTTTATGATCAGGGCTTTTTAGACATAAAATACGAAGTAAAATATGACTAGTTTACGTCAATATGATCCGCTTTTAAGGATATTTGCTGCAAAGTAATGAATATAAGGTGATTTTGGATGATTTTAGACAATTTCAAAAAATAAAAATGACTAAAATTAGCATAAATGGAAATTTAGTAACTAATAATACAGAAAAATAGAAAAATAAATTGACAAATAGACAAAATGGTGCTATTTTGGAAATATAAAGAAATCCATAGGAGAGAAGGTTAAGGATGCAGTTTATTACACTACAAAAAGAGCCTCAATTTGCAGAGATCCTGACTTTTCTGATGAAAGAATATAAAATCTCCGGGCAAAAAATTGCGGATAAGATTGGAAAATCCCAGAAAACCATAAGCCGTTATGCCAGAGGAGAGGGAGATAAAGAACCTAAAAAGGAGGTACAGAAAAAGATACTCCAGGCGATTGCGGATATTAAAGGGTATGATCTGGATCAGGTTACCGAAGATGCTTATGGGGCAACTAAGAAATGGAATGTACCGTTGCTGAGCGTAGAGGAAGCAAAGAAGAAATCCCGTGTGAAGCAGAGAAAAGAAGCGGAAAACGATGTTGTATTGTGTTTTCGAGCGCTTCCGGAAGAAAAACAGAAATTTGTTTTGCAGCATTTGGACATATATGCGGAATTGAAACTGTATGAAATGGAAATGATGGACAATTTCAATGCTATTTCAGAACCCAAAAGAAAGATCATCATGGAAGTTGCGGAATATCTGGCAATGAAAGAGAAAGATGCAACAGGAGATGAACTTGAATTATGTCGCATCTTGCAGTTTGCGGAGTTTTGTGAACAGGTTGAAAAATTGGACTGGGAGCCGGAAGATCCAACAAAATGTCAGATTGGCGGTATTATTATGGAAGATGAGGAAGATCCATATGCACCGACAGAACTCATAAAAACAGATTTGGAAGAACAGCTGACAGAAAAGCTGGAGAGTGAAGATCTGGAATTGGGTCAGATCCAGCGTCTGGCTATAAGACTGATCGACATGGTGAATTATACATGGGAAGACTGGGAATTTTTAAAACACGTACGGGTCATTCATATGCAGGATGATGGCAGAAACTATACCTGTGACTATCAGCCGATCGGAGATGAAGTATATATGCTGGCATGCTGGCTGGAAAAAGTGGCAGAAAAGGAAAGCAGAATTTCTTATGGACAACGAATTTGGCAGGAAATTGAAAAATTTAATGAAGAGTAAAAGATTTCAAAGATATGAAAAATGAAAGTGGGGGGATATTTAAATGGAAGTCAGAAAATTAGCGTCTATACAGTACATCAATAGCGTCAGCCCTATTGAAGAAGCTGACCGGATCGAATGTGTCCATGTTCTTGGATGGCAGTGTGTAGCTAATAAGGGGGAGTTTAAGCCAGGGGATAAATGCATTTATATGGAAGTGGATTCGTTCCTTCCAGTGTGCGAACAATTTGAGTTCTTAAGAGATGACTGTTATAAGAAAGATGAAGCTCTTGGGGAAGGATTTCGGCTGAGAACAAGGAAATTCAGGGGACAGATATCCCAGGGTATGGTCCAGCCATTATCGATCCTGCCGGAAGGAGATTACCAGATCGGTGATGATGTAACGGAGATCCTGGGTATCAGAAAATGGGAAGTAGGTGAGACTGTGATCACCAACGGTACTGTGGCAGGCAGATTCCCTGGGGATATTCCAAAGACCAACGAGCTGAGAGTTCAGTCTTATCCGGAGCTGATCGAAGCATTCAAAAAGGTAAAGGGCTATTATATCAGTACAAAAATGGATGGAACCAGCGTAACCATGTACTGGCGGGACGGACATTTTGGTGTATGCGGTAGAAATTATGAATATGTGGATAATGACAAGTGCGCCATGTGGACTTATGCACACAAACACCAGATCCCTGAAAAAATGGCAGAGCATCATATGGGAGATATTGCGATCCAGGGCGAGTTCTGTGGCGCTGGTATCCAGAGAAACCGGCTGCGTCTTACCAGCCCGGAATGGTATGTATTTACCATGATCGATCTGAAAACCCATGAGAGACTTCCCCTTGCTAAAATGCAGGAATTATGCGGGCTGCTTGAGTTGAACATGGTGCCGGTGGAAGAGATAAAAGATCAATTTGAATATAATAGTGTAGAAGAACTTCTGGAGCGGGCTAAAGGAAAATATCCTACTGGCATTACCAAAGAAGGCATCGTGATCAGGCCGCTGGTACCAGTTTATTCAGAGATCATTGATGGCCCGCTGTCTATGAAGGTAGTCAACAATGATTATCTGTTAAAGGAATAAGCTATGAAAAATTATGCACAAATGATAAGGGAAATAGCATACAAGGGCTATGATGCAGAGCGGAACCTGGATTATGAGGGTGATACTTATATGACCAAACTCCAGGGGAGAGAACTGGATGAGAAAATTCGTCAGATGCGTAAGTCCGCGGAACTATTTGTTGTGCTGTGGCTGATCGGTCAGTTTAAAAAGCAGGGGTATTGTATGTGGCAGGATGAGCCTGTGTACTTAGAAGAGTCGGAAATTTGTCGCCTGGAAAAAGAAGATACAAAGGAAAAGGTAGATATTTGTTGGTATGGTCATGAAGGCTATGATCTTGAGTTGGGAAATATATATCTATGTAACTATCAGCGTTATAAGGCTGATGAATACTTTTGCATTAAAGTTAGCACAAAGGACAGCAAGGCAAAGCATATTTTCAGGATACCACAGGAAGGTCTGATCAAATTTAAAGAGAAAAGTTGTAAAATACGCTGGCTGCGTATAATTTGTGACCCGGAAAGTGGAGAGGTTATTGACCTGATGGAATATACGGATCTGTTTCATCAGTTAAAGAAAGAAAATCTGGATACAGTATGGTATGAACCAGGATATGAGCCTGAGAAAGAATCAGACCGATTGCCGGATCTGTTTTATGAGGTCATGGAGAAAGAAAATGTAAAAAATCATCTTTTTTTACCTCAGGCGGAAAGTGTGAAAGGACGGGTAACTACTAATGGGGACGGTTATATGTATGTTTCCTTTTACCAGTGTCCCACATTTGAGTTCCCGGACGGACCGGAAGGAGAAGAATACCGCTGGCGAAAAGAGTACCACATACCGGAACGGGTCAGGATCAAATGTACGGAGGATGTGCCGGTTCTGCGCGAGAAAGAGGTTCAGATTGTGCTGCTTCCATGTTTTTTCAAAGAAGATGGAGTATTTGTATGGCTGCAGATCCCGGAGATTAGGACGGAAAAAATGGGAGCCGGTCTGATGCCACTGGGTGGTTTTATGTATGTATGATAGAGGAGCAATAATATATGGCAAGAGAAGATAATATAAGGGTATTTGAAGATACACAGGCATTGTGCCGCATGAATAAGAAGATCGCAGAGAGTCTGAAGGCATCTTTGGCGGCCCAGGAACTGATCCTGGAAAAGGATGTGCTGCCAGAGCCTGACAGGAACAGATATGAGAAAAAAACTCATGTTACTGTTTCTAAAAAACGGACTTTAGAGGCGGCACGGGGTTATGCGGATCAGAAAGTGGCTGTCCACAATTTTGCGTCAGCTACCAATCCAGGCGGTGGCGTTACCACAGGATCGGGTGCTCAGGAGGAATGCCTCTGCCGGTGTTCGGATTTGTATTTCTGCCTGAAAACGCCGGATATGCAGGAGCGGTTTTATAACGCACACCGCAGGGTGCAGGATCCCCTGCATAATGATGACATTATTTATACACCGAATGTACTGGTATTTAAGACAGATACTGCCATGCCACGGCGCATGGAGGAAAATGACTGGTATCCAGTAGATGTCATTACCTGTGCAGCGCCAAATCTGCGGGCAAAACCAAGCAATCGCTACAATTCCGGTGACGGAAACCGCGCTGTTTCTATAAAAAACAAGGAGCTGCTTGCGATCCACGAAAAGCGCCTGCGCCGGATGCTGGATGTGGCGTTATTAAAAGGCGTGCAAACGGTGATCCTTGGGGCATTTGGATGCGGAGCTTTTGAAAATAACCCGGAGGTCGTAGCGCTGGCAGCGAAAAATGTGTTGGTAGACTATCTGTACGCTTTCCAGAATATAGAATTTGCCGTGTACTGCACGCCACGGGATGAAGGCAATTACCGGGTATTTGAGCGGGTTCTGCGGGCATATTGCAGGTAAAACATGATCAATCATTACATACCCCGTCTGCTTTTAAAACATTTTTCCGTTCAGGACAAAGTAAATGTGTGTGATGTGGAGGCATTGAAATTTTCTACCAGAAAATTGAAAAATACCTTTGCGCAGGAGAATCTATTTGATGAAAAGCTGGAACGGCTGTTTGCCACAAAGCTGGAAGGCCCGTTTGGTGATCTGCTGAATCATAAACTGCTGCAGGGGGATACAATTTATCTGGAAAGAAAAGAAAATCTGCTGATACGAAAGTTTATTCTGGTCAATGCACTGCGTTCGCCGTTTATAAACGGAAGTATGGAAGAAACGATCAAGCGGACAAAGCTGCAGGATCATCCGTCCGTACAGGGTCTGGAATTTTTAAAACGTTATTTTCCAGAGACAGAGGAATTTTTAAAGCAGATGGAACCCTCAAAGGAGCGGTATATTGAGAATCTGAGAAAGGCAATGGAGATTGGATCGCTTGAGACTATTTCAGGAACAGTTCCAGAGGCGCTTTCTGAATTATATCCGGGATTGCCTATGGGAAAAGAGATATCAGTTCCGCTGTGGATGTCAGTACGCAATGTAGTGGCAGGAACAATTGTTTTCTGGGATTGTACAGAGTCCGGCCAGGAGTTTATTTTGCCGAAAATGCAGGGAATACAGGCGGATGATCCTATGGGGATCTGTTATAAGTCTTTTGTGATCAGAAAGCTGAGAAAGAAAGCGGAAAGAGACAAAGCAGGAGAAAATCTGTTGCGTGAACTGCGTTGGCTGGAGTATGCAGGCATGGAATTTCCTGCTAATTATCAGATCTATCCCATTTCGCCAACCAGAGCCCTGGTCTGTATTTCACCCTATTTTCGGGCATATTTTTCTCTCAGAAATCCGGCGTATGAGGGCGGCGGGAGAAAACCGCTTCTTTTTGAACAACAGTTTCGTCAACATATCTGGCCGCCGTTTCGTATGAGCCTGTTTGAACCCTGTTTCAGTTACTGGAATCAGGCGTATAGTTATCAGGTACGCAGATTGACAGCAGAAGAAACCTGTTTTTTAAATTCTATTTTTCTGGATATGGAGCCGGAAGAATTTGTATTCCGGGATTTTAACCGGATCCGGGATTCATTCTGGTATTATGATCATAAAATGGTATTCCGGGCCCCAAAAAGGCACGACTATCGTATGTATGAGTGATCACATACGAAAGCCGTGTCTGTTTTTTACCGGGAGGAAACAGTGAAAAGATCGGCCAGATCTACATCAAGTACCGCGGCAATTTTACTGAGTGTGGCAAGTGAAATATTCTTGCATTGCCCATTTCGGTAACGGTTGATCTGACGTGGGGATTTTTCAATTGCTTCAGCCAGTTTTTCAACGCTGATCTTTTTCTGGCGGCAGAGCCGGCACAGATTATCAGCAAAAATGAATTGATCCATGTCTTCACCTCCTTCACCAAGTTTCCAGGGATCCAGAGATTTAAGGGATCAACAAGGATATTATAACAAATACGACAGCAGGTGTCATTCTTGAAATCTTAAAAACTTTTATAATGAAAACAGAAAAAGTTACCAACGAGGAGAGAAAAAATGACAGATATGGAAATAATGATCGCGGATCTGATCCTGGCGTGCCAGCAGAGAAATGTGTACTGGTATAAAAAATACCAGATGCTTCATGGACTTAAGTACCAGAAAAATATGGCAGAAGAGACACAGGAAAAGATCCGGAGGCATTGTCCCGCTAATTGTTACCGGGCGGCATTTGAACTGAAGACATATTACATGGAAAATGGATTTTTATCCAATACGATCGTATTAAAGATGCGTCCGGGATCATCTGAAGATAAGGTTATTCTTCCCATTGCGATCCACAGTGAGCTGGATGGAACAGATCATATATATTCTCACCATGCGATCGAAGTTTTTCAGGAACACGGGCGCTATAAAGTGCTTGATGTGCTGCATAATAATAAAATGGTCTGGCTGGAAACATATCTGGATGAGGTCTGCAGGACCAATGGATGCCAGAGGAAACAGCTTCGTTATGATAAAGGGTATCTGGTCTCTGCCAACACCTGTGCGGAAAATATGCAGGGACTTATGGATCTGATGACGTATCTGGATAAGGAATATAAGCTTGGACTCCCCAGGATGAATTTTATCAATACGGGCAATAGCGAGGAGGAGATCTGGCTTTCGGATGATATAGCAATGGATTTTAAAGGACTTGGAAAGGAATTCGGGGCAGATGCACAGACAGTGATAAATACATATCACAGAATCTATGATATGATTGGCAGCACGCAGATGGAACTTCTGAAAATGATGTGTTATGTGCGGATCATAGGTGACAGGATCCTTTGCAGACGCCTGGAGGAAAAAATGTTTGATATGTCAGCTATGTGTCAGATGATAAATGATTGTTTTCAGGAAATGAAAAGAGAAGGCCATGACCCATTTTTTAACAGGTGGAAAATGTGAGAATGTGAAAATGTAAGGGAGGGCAGGAAAAACGCATGGGAATTTACACAAAAATCATACAGGACAGTATTACGGGTATTTACCGTACAAACGCGGCGAATAAGATCCTGCAGTTTATCAAACGGATCCGCAATGAGTCTGACATGGATCAGGCCAGGCGCTTTTTGATCGAGCTGATGCAGAATGCCAGGGATCTGGCTTATAAAACGCCGGAGGGGGACACAGAACCGGTATCGGTGCGTATCCGGCTGTCAGATACAGAACTGGAATTTTCCCATAACGGAAAGGTATTCAGTGTAAAGGATATCCTTTCTATTATCTATCAGGTTTCTTCTAAAAAGCCGGGAGAAGGCATTGGGCAGTTTGGAACAGGTTTTATGTCTACCTATCAGCTCAGTGAAAAAGTAGAATTAACATCGTACCTGAAAAATGGGGAAAATCCCTATCTGCCTTTTACTGTTTGTCTGGACCGGAGCGGCTGCAGCAAGGAAGAGATTCTGGAGGCGATCGAGGCGTCCATGGATCAGCTTGTTATGGCTGATGAGTCTGCAGAAGGGGTTTTAGAGGAAAACTTTGACCGGTCTGGTTACAATACCAGCTTTTTATATCATCTGGATCAGGAAAAAAGCCGGGAAATCGCAAAGACCGGCATGGAAGATCTGGATCATACTATTCTGTACATTTTGTTGTTTTCTCCCCAGATCAGCACTGTAGAGCTGATCTATGATACCTGTTTTCGCAAAGAACGGATCGTATATACCAACGGTAAACCGGAAAGCCGGGGAAATGGATTATATACAATGGAGTTCAGACAGGGGGAAACAGTACGGCATCTGGTGTATCAATATGTAAAGGATGGGGCAGAGCGGATCACAGTAGCCAGCGAATACAGCAATGGACAGATTCTTCCTGTAAAAACGCAGATGCCACGGCTTTACATTGATTTTCCCCTTGTTGGTTCAGAGCAGTTTCCATTTCCTGTTGTCTTAAACTGCCGGATGCTGTGCCCAAATGAGCCCAGAAGCAGTATCAGTCTGGTTGACAATCAGAATTCCCAGGATGCGCTGTGCAACAAGAAGATCATGAAACAGGCAGTGGCCCTGTATGGTCAGTTTCTCCATAATCTGGTGGAACAGGGCTTTGGGGGGCTGCAGAATGTGATCTCTGTGCCTGTTTATCAGGAAAACAAAGAATGGTCTGCACAGTGGGTGCGCGCAAGACTTTATAATGGCTGTTTTAAACAGATCAAAAAGGAACCCATTTTTCAGACAAGACTGGGAATGGCCTGTTTTGAGTCAAAAGAATTGTGCCTGATCCGGGAACGGGATGAACAGCAGCGGAATGTGGTACAGGAACTGGCAGATCCATTTCTGGATCTCTTAGTGCCATTGGATGATACAGACTGGGATCTGGCATTTGCAGGGTACGAGATCGAGCAGGAAAAGTGGATCAGTTTGGAACTGCTTTTGCAGAATGCAGAATATAATGTGAAGCATCGTCTGGATACAGGGCATCAGGATGTACTTTCCTGGGTGGGCAGGTTATATTGTGCGGCTATGGGACAGCCAAAACTGGCAAATGAGATCATGGCAGGAGTACATCGGATCTTTATTGACCAGGAATACGGGCGTTCTGACAGATTTACTTTAAAACGTTTTGGAGAGATCAGGAAAGATCCGGGAATTCTAGAATGTTTAAAGGATGCTTCTGAGTTTGTGGATATGCTTTTGCCTGCCAAAGAGCGGCTTCTGATCCGTTCCAGTCTTTTGCATCCCAAATTTCCAATTCTTGAGGAACGGCAGCCGGAAGATTATGAAACGGCATTGCTGACAGGTTATCTTTCCAGTCATGGAGAGATACCAAATACGTTGTCTCTGGCCGCGAAGACATTTCATGAGTACCGAAGCAGCTATTGGAAGATCATGGCTGCCTGCGGACCAGATGAGAACATGAAAAAAATTGCGGAAGTTTTCTGGGAAACAGATCTTTCCAGATTAGCGCAAACGTTAGATGATCCCCATTATCCCCATTCTATGTGGGAGGGAACATATCGCGCTGTGCTTTGGAGCATGAGTGACTGGATCAGCAGATGCCATACATTAGAGGGCTTTTGCAGGGAGTCTAAACAGGAAGAAGCTGGTGCAATAGAATGGTTAAATGGCTTTTATAGAGCTGTTGCGGATCATCTGCCGCTGCATAAAGTAAAGGAACGGCAGTTGGTCCTGGATCAGACCGGCATTTTTCGTTCGGCAGTGGATCTTAGTGAAGACCATATGGACATGGAACTGCGGGAGATCGCAAGTGTACTGTATGGAAAATATGGGAAAGAGGATCTGAAAACGCAGCTTGCAGACCGCCGTCTTTGCCTGTTGCGCTGGGAATTATATCCTAAAAGCAACAGAAGCGCTGCAAATATTATTAATATGGCAGTCCAACAGCTTTTGACGGAACAGAGCCTTTCTCTGGCAAGAGAGGAATACCAGGCTGCCTGCAGCCGTCTTATGGGATGGATCGGTGATCATGAGGAAGAAGCCGCATCTTTGTTTCCGGCATTTTCCAAAGAGGAAGACCGTATGAAACTTCTGACACCGAAAGCGGCTGTCCAGTTAAACCGTAAAGTAAAAGTGATCCAGGAATTACTGAAAGAAACAGGAGTGGGATCCGTAGAGAAGTTGAAAGAGATAATCCGGTCTTCTGAGGAAAGAGAGGCAGAACAGGAATTTTTTGATGATCCTGAAAATGATGTGGATTCCTGGGGGGATGAATACCTGAATGGTCTTTCTCACAGAGAGTTGGATGAAAAGATCCGAAAGATCGGACAGGCGGGAGAGCTGCATTTTAATCAGGAACTGATCCGGGAATGGAAAGACCAGGGGTATCATGTAACCTGTGAAGATACAAATCTTTGCTGTCTGGAAGACGGGCATGGGCACAAAACAGAAATCTACCGGCCGGACAGTGAAGACTATCATCAGGCGGGCTGGGATATCCGGGTGCGCAGAATTTCTGATATAGAAATGGACAACGGGGCTGGACAGTGGGTGGATGATCTTTATGAAGTGAAAACCTGTACCATACACAGCAGTTACCGCCACTATCTGCGTGTCTCCAATGAACAAATGGCAAATGCGGCCGCCTGGGGCGGACATTATCATATTGTAAAGGTGATCTGTGATCCGGAAAACCTACAGGCCGTGGAATGCCGCCGGTATGATGATCTGATGTATCATCTGGGAAAGCGGACACTGGAAAATGTGGGAAAAGGGTATATATTAAGGGAAAAACAGATCGTGGCAGATTATTATGCAGTTAAGGCATAAACTTACATAAGATATAAGTATTTTACATTGACCGGTCAATGGGATATGATAAAGGTGTTCCGAAGGGGGCATCTTTATTTTTATCAATTTTAGAAAGAGAGAATGAAAACCGGTATGGAAATATTTTCAAATAAAGAATTAAAGAATATGATCATCCCGCTGTTTTTAGAGCAGCTTCTGGTAAGCCTGGTGGGAATGGCAGATGTTTTTATTGTGGGCTTTACCGGGGAAGCAAATATATCGGGAGTGTCTCTGGTAAATGCATTTAATGTAATATTTATCAATATGTTTGCGGCCCTGGCAGCTGGCGGCGCTGTAGTGATCAGTCAGTATATTGGCAGAAAAGAGAAGGTTCAGGCAGGCGAAGCCGCCAGTCAGCTTCTCACAGCAGCAGCCCTTTTTTCTGTGGTCATAAGTACCCTTTTTATTGTTTGTTTTCTTTAAGAAATAAGACATATAAATCACCCTTCTCCATTATAACACTATAGCACTATATACGTAAAGGCTAAAGATAAATTTTGTCAAATATTTTTAGCAACAAAAAAACCAGCAAATATGCCGGTTTATAATAAAAGGGGGATTTTATTACTCCCAAAAGTAATAGTGCTAAATCCTAAAGACGGGTATCCAGATGATTGCTACATCCGAGATTCGTATTTCGGTATTGGTGAACAAGGACGATGCAAACCGCGCCATCAAAGTGGTGCACGATAAGTTCTTCGGCAACGAGGACTGACCGATCGGTCTTTCCTTTTTTGAAGCAGCGTGTTATACTATGAAAAATAGTGTAACGCGCTGTTTTTTTCAGCAGGCGGAAGGAGTTGGAAACGATGATTTATCACTGCGAGGATCACACCTGTAATTATTGGGATGAAGGCGAAAAGCTGCCGGAGCGCTGTCCGCAGTGCGGCCGGAAATTGCTGCGCGCCAACGAGGCCGATATGACAGGAGATGATTGGACGGCTTTAGGCAACACCCTTTGGGATGCAGAGGCATCGGATAAAAAGCGCATGGTGGATTGTTTTCGGAAAGCTGCATATCTCGGCAGCGCATGGGGCGTATGCAATCTGGGCATCTGCATGGAGCAGGGAAACGGCGTGGAGGCGGATCCGGTTCAGGCTTTTTGGCTTTATCGGCAGGCGGTGGAAATGGGGAGCCTGAATGCGGTGTGCTGCTTGGGCGTGTGCTATCAATACGGCATTGGCACGGCTCCGGACGCGAAACAGGCTGCCGAGTTATACTGCAAGGCGGCGGAATACGGTTCGCCCCGCGGACAGATGCTGCTCGCCCGCGCCTTCCACGACGGGATCGGCGTGGAAGCCGACGCTGCCGAGGCCGTGCACTGGGTGCGCGCGGCGGCGTATCAGCGTTACGGTGAAGGTATGCACCGGCTGGGCGTATGCTATGCATACGGCGACGGCGTGGAGCAAAACTGGGAGCATGCTGTGCATTGGTTCCGCGAGGCGGCAGAGAGTGGCGTGAGCGTGGCAATGACGGATCTGGGATACTGCTATGAAAAGGGCTGCGGCGTGGAGCAGAGTTGGGAGCAGGCCTTTTCCTGGTATCGCAGAGGTGCGGAGTGTGGCAATTTGCAATCCATGCATAATCTGGGATGCTGCTATGAAAAGGGCCGCGGCGTGGAGCAGAGTTGGGAGCAGGCCTTTTCCTGGTATCGCAGAAGTGCGGAGTGCGGCAATCCGGTTAGCATGAGCAATCTGGGCTTGTGCTATCAAATGGGATATGGCGTGGAGCAGAATTGGCAGGAAGCCATAAAATGGTATGAGCAGGGCGCACAGTGTGGCGATTTGCAATCCATGCATAATCTGGCATGCTGCTACGAGGGCGGCGAAGGCGTGGAACAGAACGAAGACAGGGCGTTTTACTGGTATCGCCGCAGTGCCGAAGGCGGCAACGGCAGTGCCATGTGCAATCTTGGCCGGTGCTATAAAAGGGGATATGGCGTGGAGCAGAATTGGCAGGAAGCCGTAAAATGGTATGAGCAGGGCGCACAGTGTGGCAATTTGCAATCCATGCATAATCTGGCATGCTGCTACGAGCACGGCGAAGGCGTGGAACAAAATATGACGGAAGCGATCCGTTGGTATACTGCTGCCGCCGAGGGCGGAAATGCTGATGACATGTATGAGCTCGGCTGGCAGTACGACCACGGCGAAGGCGTGGAACAGGATATGAAAAAGGCAATTTGCTGGTACGAACGAGCAGCAGAGCAGAACCATCCGGCTGCCATGAATAGCCTGGGCGAATGTTATGCGATGGGACGGGGCGTGCCGCGGGATTTGGAAACGGCCATGGAATGGTATCGCCGCGCGGCGGAGCTGGGCGAAGCCATGGCGGATTACAACATGGGATGGCATTTGGAGCAGGCAGGGAAGCTGTCTGAGGCGTATGCCCATTACCGCAAAGCTGCCGATGGGAATGACGACAGCGCCTGGTGGGCGTTGGGGCGTTTTTATGAAAACGGCGTCGTCGTTGCGCAGGACGGAAAGGAAGCGCGCCGCTGCTATGAAACTGGCGAGAAATTGGGCAGTGTGAAATGCAAAATGCGCTTGGCGCGCTGCAAGCTTTTGGGTATCGGCGGCCGCAGGGAAAAGAAAGCCGGTTTGGATCTATGCCGTCAGGCGTTGGAATTGGCAAAGGAGAGCAGCGAAAAAGAGGATTACGGCTATGAAGCCGAAATGAATCTTTTGCGGCGTACCATTGCGGAAAACGAATCATAAAGGACGAAAAAAGAAACGCTGATAATAGCCGATAGAGGTTTTGAAAGTTCCGGCGTCGCATTCTCGTGACTTCAGTCGTGAGTAAGACGCCTCAAATGCCGGAAATCGCCATTCCCCGCCATAATTACCACAGAAAGGAGACTGCCGTATGAAACTCAGCATGACGTACCGCGTCAGAACCAGAGGCTTTAACCATATCTTCGATGAGACCGTCCGTCTGTACCGTCAGGCAGTCTCCTTCTTCGTGGATGTTTGTCTTACGGAATGGAACCTGATATCCACCGGAAAGCTTCAGAAGGAACGGGTAAACCTGGTGGAATCACTTACTGTCAGGACCAGGCAGAATCCAGCAGTGCCATATGATTTCTCAGCTGAGTTCTACAAGTTCCCCTGTTACTTACGACGTGCCGCCATTGCGGAAGCGCTGGGTAAGGTATCCTCTTACCGAAGCAACTTGGCAAACTGGAAAGCAGCGGATCCGGCAAAACGCGGAGAGAAACCGTCACTGCCACAGGTGGGATACGTATATCCGGCCATGTACCGTTCCGGTATGTTTATCCGTACCGGTATGTATCAGGCGGCGGTAAAAGTCTTTATCCGAAACACCTGAGACTGGGTTCTGGTGGATCTTCGGAAAAGTGATGTGGACTATATTGAGCATCACTGTGCGAATTACAAGGAATGCGTGCCGACCCTGCAGAAACGCGGAAAGAAGTGGTTTCTGGACTTTGTATTCCAGACAGCAGTCAAACTTCCGGATACAAAAATTCAGCACACCCGTATCCTGGCAGTGGACTTAGGGCTCAACAGTGCGTGTACGTGCAGCATCATGACTCCGGAGGGCGCGGTCCTCGGAAGGGAATTTCTTTCCCTTCCGGGAGAATACGACTCTCTGGAACATGCGGTAAGCCACATCAGACACGCACAGAAACTCTGTGCCCGTAAAACACCGGGACTCTGGAAACAGGCAAAAGGCATTAACGATGACATTGCGGTCAAAACCGCCCGGTTCATCGTGGATACAGCCATAAAGTATGACGTGGACTGCATTGTCATGGAATACCTGGACCTTGCCGGAAGGAAACGCGGCAGCAAACAGCAGCGTCTTCACCTCTGGCGGGCAAAGTACGTACAGGCCATGGTCACGGACAAAGCACACCGGAACATGATCCGGGTAGCCAGAGTCTGTGCCTGGAATACATCGAGGCTTGCGTTTGACGGAAGCGGCAGAGTCATGAGAGGCAAGGAAGCAGATTTTCCAAGCTACAGCCTCTGCCGGTTCCAGACAGGGAAACAGTACAACTGCGACCTGAATGCAAGCTATAACATCGGCTCCCGGTATTACATCCGGGAACTCTTAAAGACCCTTCCGGTAACGGTGGGGCAGGTGGTTACGGCAAAAGTACCGGAACTGGCCCATAGAAGCAAATGTACCTTATCCTCGCTTATTAAGCTGAATGCGGTGCTTGTGGCGTAATGCGGCAAAGCCACTGAGTTCAGCCTGTATGGAGGAAGGGCAGCCCGGAAGTCCTAAAGACTTCAACCGGACGGGAAATCCGGCTACCGGGACACTTTCATGGCAGGGTTTTCAGGAACGGAATCCAACCGGATACCGGAAGCTCGTGACTTTAGTCATGAGAGACGACTTCACTATCAGTTCAGTTTCTGTTTGAACGGAGCTGCCGGTTTGAATTTCGGGCTTCTGGATGCAGCAATGGTCATTGTCTCATTGGTTCTCGGATTCCGTCCCTCGCGAGCTGCTCTTTCCACGGACTCAAATGTTCCAAAACCGATCAGCTGAACTTTATTTCCTGCTGCCACGTCGTCCATCACAATTTCCGTAAATGCTTTTACAACTGCATCTGTATCTTTTTTGGTCACTCCTGTTTTTTCTGCAATTGCTGCAATTAAATCCTGTCTGTTCATATCTTTTTTTATTCTCCTTCTTATCGTGTGCTCTTTCAGGTAAAGTAACATGCCTTAGCACGTTAATCTACAAGGTACTGCCCATATCATAGCACATTTGTTCGATTCTGTATATTGTTTTTGGAGAAAGAACACCGTTTTTTTGTTTCCAGATGCATACATTACGTGATTTTTTCTTTCAACCATTAATATGGATTTTTAGACCATAATTTCTTCGCAATCAAAAAAAATAAACGAAAGGAGAAATTATGGTAAAAACGACATCGGCAAATGGTGGACCGGATCAGACATATCCGTCAGACACCGAACGCATTGCCTACACACCGGAAGATATCCAGACGATGCTTGGCGTCAAGCGTTCCGCGGTCTACAATTTCCTGGCTCAGGTATATCGCGACCACGGCCCGTTCTTAGTCCATAAAATCGGCACCATGTACCGCATTCCGAAAGAAAGTTTCGATAACTGGTTTTATGGAAAAAAGACGGAAAAATAACCAAAATGGGGATTTCACAAACGGCCAGTTCGTGTTATCCTTGAAGTGGCTGATTGTGGAATCTTACAAAAAGGAGACCACATGACAAAACAAAAAGAACATACACAGCCTGCTGCCACGCAGGCACCTATTTTTATGAATGAGACAGACGGTAAATGGTATTTTCGTGAGAAATATTTAAACGACAACCATGAAATTGCATACCGGGTACATCCGGAGGGGTATGATCAGATGGAAGACGCCTTGCGAAACAGCGTTAATGCCCTGAATGAGTTCGCCGCCGAAATGAAGGAACTGCGAAAACAGGTAAAAAGAACTCTTTCATTCGCAGAGGAATTACAAAATTGGTATCATGATACTTTTCCATCTGATTCAGCAGACGCTTATGCGGTTCTGATGGCCTACACACTGTTTCATTATTTGCTTCCAAATCTTGGACAGACGGGCGAAAAAACACTGGAGCAGATCACCTGGAAAGACATTGAAGAAATCATTACTCGCGCAAACGGTATCTGCGTTTCCTCGCAGCCATTGGTTTACAAGCTTCTGAAAAACTTTTTCTCCCATGTCATGGTACTAGACCGAATCCGTATTAATCCCATGCAGCATGTCCAGCCGTACCTGTTCAAAAGACCGGTCAAGGAATTCCCGTCTTATACGATGGAAGATGTGAGAAAACTATTGGAAGAAGCCCGGTATACCGTACATTTTCTGGAAGTCTGCCTGTTGCTTTTGGGATTGAGAGGCGGAGAAGTGCGCGGACTCCGGTTTGCGGACTTTGATGAAAATAATGGGACTTTACATATCCGCAGACAGGCAGCCAGACAATGCACGCTCAGCATGAAGCCGGATGGTTCGTTTTCCGTCCGGAATACGGATCCAAAGATCAAAACCACCAAAAACGAGACCAGCGACCGTATCCTGAAAATCCCCGGATATATTTTTACGCTTGTGAAGGAACGCAAGGATTATCTGGATGATTTAAAGGCTAAAAGGTTGTCACAGGGCAAGCCCTGGGAAATGCAGTACGACGGATATGTTTCCATCGCGGATTTCGGAAGACTTAAGGATGAAAATACAGTCGGATTCGCTTTAAAACGCATCTGTGCATCTGCCGGCATTCCGAACGTCAGTCCGCATGATCTGCGTCACATTACCGCAACCCTGATGTATGAATATGGGGCGGAGGGAAATCCAGATAAAGAAGCTGTGTTAAAGGCAGTTTCCCGATATCTCGGACATTCCAGTACCAATACCACAATCGACGTGTACATGACACACGTGGAGTCCCTGTCAAAAATCCGTCATGTTTCGGAAGCGCACCAAGACCTGATGTGGTATAAAAAAAGTTGACACCTCATTCTCAAGGATTTGAGATATAATC
>OGXF01000886.1_pt1 | contig 25210 bp, 20 predicted proteins | sample 1576191 | NCBI WGS metagenome assembly OGXF01 (sample SAMEA3541545, study PRJEB24748) | human gut metagenome | biome: human gut; feature: human-associated habitat; material: faeces | place: China | collected 2012
ACCTTTCGCATGAACGAATGGTCCTATTTCTTTTAGGGACTTATTTCACAGCCCCAATTTTTTAACTATGGCTGAAATTTATGCGCTTACAAACAAATCTGCGTAACATGCCCATAAAAACAATACAAAAAAAACATCATAACTAATATTAGACTCAGTAATGCATGTAATAGTTATTGAAACAATAGATATAAACAGGATGGATCCAACTATATTTTGTTGATAACGGTATAATTTCTTTGAAACCGTATAGAAAAAGGAACTAAATAAAATTAAAAGTAATATACCACCTTCATATAATGTTTCAAGTAAAAAGCTATGAGCAGATAAGCCACCTGGTCTAATAGCAGCTGGAATAGCACCATGTCCTAACAAAGGATTATTTTTTATTCCCATCAATGTTCGTCCCCAATAAAATGTACGACCAGTAAAATCCAATCGTCTTTTTAAAATCAGGTGAATTATATTGCTAAATAATGATTGCATATGGAAAAATATAAAACCGCTGGAAATAGCTAAAATAGATATATATATTGTAAAATACTTCCATTTTATTCTCTTATTATTGTACCAAAACAAGAGAATAAAAAAAGAGAAAAATACAACAGCAGATGTTGAAGATTTAACTAAAATTTGTGACAAAATACAAACAATGATGTCTATAAGTACTCTTAATTTATATTTCCCTTGTTTAAGGCATATAAAAGATAACGATAGCAATGGTAACGTAAAATATACAGTACTATTCGCATGGCCTATAAAAGTGAATATTCTCTCTGATTCAAAATTATAAAGTCCTTCTGGATGTAAAATAACCGAAAAGAAATTAATATATACGATAATTTCAAATGTAAGTAAAAATGTAGCTATTGCAAGGCTGTTATCTTTTTTTAGCATCCAGAAAAACAATATTGCCTGCATTACAACTAATATAAGTGAATAAAAGCTATCAATGTTATGAACACCCATTGTTAAATTTAATAGCACAATAAATAACTTAGAAATTATTAAAAGAATAACATTTTTTCTTCCGATAATTTCTTTACAGTAATGGATACCTATTAGCATACATAAGATAATACTTATATACCGTCCAATATCATAGCACAAATCTAATACATAAACTTTATCAATATAGCCGACTTTATATACTGGCAGTAAAAGCATAGTCCACAATATGCATTTTAAAATTCTTTTTTTATTAATAGACATTTTCATTATAGTAACCTTACTAATTGGATTTATGATAGAAAATCATTTTTATATCGTTAAAACATGAAAAAGCAATTCCAAGTATATAGGATAACATTACAAAAATTATCTTGCCTAGAATTTGATGTATATAATTATTCATAATATACGTGGCAAATAGACTATATAAAATTAAAATACATAATCCAAATAAGACTTGTTTTAAATCTATTCTTTTTAAAAAAGTATATCCCTTTCTATTAGCAAAATAAACTTGAAAAATCACGGTAATAAAATAAGCTAGAGATGTAGCCAATGCTAATCCATATACTCCCATAATATTAACTAATATTAAATTCAATAAAATATTTACAAAGCATCCTATAACATCAATAATCAGAACAATCCTTGTATTTTGTTTAATATAAAACAATTTTGAATATAAATTTTTTATGCAATATGCAACGGAACCTGGTACATACATTATCAAAATATAGGAAATAGATTTTACATTATCAATTGTCATATTGCCGTGACCATATAAAAAGCTGCTTATAAATGAAGAAAACGCTATTGTCATTACAGCTATTGGAGAAACTATTTGCAATAGCATTAATAAATATTCTTTGAATTTACATGCAAGCATGTTACTATTATTTTGTATTTTACTTAATGTAGGGTAAGCATATGTAGATATAATATAGCCTACCACATTGTAAATAATCATTGCTATTGTATTAGCATAATTGAGATTAGCAATACTTCCTGATTCCAATCCTGAAGCCATGGACTTATCAATTATATAATTTATCTGCCATAAAACGGTAATTCCAAGCATTGGAATAGAAAGCTTTATCATTTCAACAATATCCTGATCAGCAAAGCTGACTGTCAATTGATATTTCAAATTTGTTGATTTTCTTAATTTTAATGTGACTAAAATTAAGAATATTGAATATGCAATTATTCTACATAAAATAAGACCTAAAATTCCACATTCAGGCATACTTAGCAAATATAATATTACAACACAATTTAAAATGACACTCTCTAAGGAAAGATATATAAAGATTTCATGAGCTTGTAAAACAGTCAAGAAATAATTCACCAAGAAAGTTATTATTAACATTATTAAGTTAATTCGCGTAATAAAAATGACATTGTCGATATTGTATAAAGAAAAATATCCGGGAACTAATAATTTTAATAACGGTTTGGTGAATATCATACAAAATACTGTTAGACTAATCATTATTATAAGTCCATCATTTAAAATTGTATTAAATATACGTTTTTTATTTATTTGATCAAGAGCTAGGTATCTGGGTATAAATGAACATGCTAAAAATGTTGAAAAAACAGCATAAATTTCATTAACCAGGCTATCTTCAAAAGAATATAAATCCGAAATAAATCCTGCACCATACGTCGAAGCAACCAGCGCTGTTCTTATGAAGCCAAGTCCTTTTCCAAATAATATTAAAAAAGACATGCTAAAAAATATATGTAAAAATTTCTTATTCATCAATTAGCCTTCCTCCAACATTGATAGTTAATTATTGTGAATTATTTTTACACATTAAAAAGGATTTAATGGTTGACTTACATTTTGCTGGTAACAATGAATATATTTTCCCTAAAAACTCATTATATCTTGCATCCATAAATGCTTCCGCATATTCCGAAACAATAAATATACCCCTATAACAGCTTAATGCCATGCCCTTTGTTAAATAGTCAATATCTTTCAGTTGGGATTTATGTTGCTTGATCATTTCACGTTTCTTATCTGCGACAGATGTAATGTCTAAATACCATGTGGGATGTCTTAATGGTGTCCATACCTCATATTCAAAAATTTTTGCTTTTGATTTTTGCTTTCTTTTCATAGATTTAAAATATGCAGGAAGCACATTGTGATCTGGATGACTCTCATATCTATTTGGTACAAAAATATAATTATAATTTTTAATATCAAATTGACAAATTTTATTTTTGCTTTTTTTGACGGTTCCATCTACAATATTGCAATAAAAAACGCTTTTTACATTTGCTAATTTTGCTGCATTATTAAATTCTATGTTTCTTATTTGGACCAAATCATTTTCATTAGAGTACGTATGTGTTGTGTATCCTTTACTGCCATCTGTTATGAGTAAAAGATCTGCCTGATTCCCGTATAATGATAATAAACCACCACACCCAATACTTTCATCATCTGCGTGTGGTGCTACAACAAGAATTTTATCATTTTTATTGATTAATATATTCATTGTTTTAGTTTAACTCTTTTCTCTAATACATTTAAAAATTTAATTATCTGATTTCTATAAATGGAGCCTGTATAAACCAAATATTCTTGGGATTCAAATCTTGATTTATAAGATTGATTTCCGTTGCCCAAAAAAATATATTTTTTTTGTTCACTGGTCATTTCTTCCAGAAAATATTCATACAAAATAATTCCAGGAGACCATTTAGCTAATTGTGCGTTATAACTGATATTTTCAAAATAGACACTGTCAATATTACTACAGTAAAATAAAACAGCAATGTAAGTTTGGTCTGCTGTTAAACTCATTGCTCCTGTAATATGATATTTTTGACAATATTCTAATCCAGTCATTTTATAGTCAGTCCCATGACTTTTTTTCTTCCATTCAAAATATGTGTCAAACAACTGCATTGGTATGCTATCAGGTGCATCATATTTTTTAAAAGATAACTTTCCTTCTTGTTCTTCAAGATGCTTTTTTTTTCTATTAAAATTATATCTGGATTTTTTATTTAATCGCTCAAAAATCTCTTCTCTTTTTGACGGTAAAAACACGACCCAATTGTTATCGTTATATAATTGATTTTTTATGTTGGAACAAGCGTTATCAATATCTATTTTAATTATATTTTTATGATTTAAAAAAATATAATCTACACTTTTATTTAATACCGCTATTGGAATATTTCTTAACCAAACATTTAACTTTGCTTTATAACGGCATAATTCATATGATATCACATAAACAATATCATCATATTCAATTGTTACCTCATAAGCATTTTGTTGATTATATAATTGCGGACAATTATATATCATATTAAACGCCCAGTCTTTTTCTTCCCGCTCAGGCAAAAGGTTCGTAACAATTTTAGCAGCACACTCAGTATCAATTAATTGGTTGATTTGATTGACTAACATTTCTTTTAATTCATTTAATTTAAAATAAGGAATATCATTATATATTTTATCACTAGCATAATGGTAATCGTATAAATCAAATCCGATAGGTTGAAAATTTGTTGCAAATTCAAAATCCATCAAAAATAACTGACCTGATTCAGTGTATAAAATATTGTTTGGTGTAAAATCACCATGCTGAAATAATATATTAAATGTTGTAGGTACCCTAAGTTCTTTTTCAAATAACTTAAAATTATCAAGTTTTTTAATTTTTTCATGATATTTGCTAGGCCAAGCACCTAGAAAATCATTAATTATACGTTCACGCACACTTTCTGTATTTTCATAGGATATAGCCTTTGAGTATTGACGTCTAATCCAGTTACACGGTTCATCATTTAAAGCTTCTTTTGTGTTGGTAAAATAATTATATACAACGTAAAATGCACTTTCAATTTGTCCATAAAATATTGGACAATTAATCATTATATCTTCACCAATAATTTGATTCCATATTTCCTTTTGTTTATCAATTGCTCTTTTAACATAAAAAAGTTGTGTTTCTGTTTTAGCACAAACAATTAAGTAGAGATTGCCATTTAAATCTTTTCCAACATATTGTTCAGGGCATCGCGCTGTATTTTTGTATTTTAGAGAATAAACATAATTAATTTCTATTCCTAAATTCTTGAGAATTAGCATTTAGTATACCTCATTATCCTTTTATAACTGCGATTGGAAATGTTTTAGCTAGTTTATATGCTAAATTATTTTTTTCCATTTCGTGTATTATTGAGGACGGTTCTTTAAAAGCATGCATATTTTGTTCTGCCAAATTTCCATTACCTACTCTAAATAAAGATATCTGTTTTTCTTCTATTTCGTGCAAAGTTCTTTTTTCTGTATACACTTCTTTTGCAATATGTTTATCCTGCATTCTTCCAGTTCCATGATTGGTTGAATAATATGCATCTGCGTTTTGTGGATTCTTCATAATATAAGAAAAATCACCCATTGCGCTTGGTAAAATGCAATATTCATCTTTGCCAATATTTTGTACTCCGTTTCTATGTACAATACGTAATTGGTCATTATGCAATTCGGCAGTAACATTATCATGTGAGTGTGATCCAAGTTTGCTAATTGAAATTTTTTGTGAATTAGACCATTCTTCAATTATAGCATCTCTATTCATTTCTCCGAAAACAGATGATAAATTGTGTGCTAACATTAAATTTTTCCCTAATGAAGTTCTTATATCTATTGATTGATAATCATTCCTGGGAGAGAAAATCAGCTTTAAATCATTTTTTATTTCTGGATATATTCTACATATTTTATCAAAATATTTTTTTTGATATGCTTTAAATTTAAGTACTCTATATTTCTCTCTAAGGGTTCCTGTTCGCTTCATTTCATGTAAATCTGAATAGAGTTCATATATAGTATCTCCAACAGCAATGGAGTCTGAATGCAGCATAAAAATATAATCTCCATTATTAAATATAGACGGCTCGAATTGTTCTACGATTTTATGAATTTCAAAAAAATGATTTCCTCCCCCTAGCGTACACAAGGAATCGGCTGCAAGCGTTAACAGTCTATCATCTAGAATTTCTTTTGCTGCAACGATTAAATCTTCAATCGTTTTAAAACCAAGATAATTATATAAAAATTTTTTATTTACATAATCTTTTTTTAAATAGATTTCAAATTTATTTAATATACTTTCTTTGTTATATTTCTTAAGTTCCTTTCGTTCGCTTAAAATAGATGAAAAATTTTTAAAACTATTTATTAATTCATTTTCATTTGTAATTCCATTTATTTTTCCAAAGGTAAAACCACAGTTTTCAACGCCTAAACATGATAAAAATATTTCATGAGGAGTGCTGATCAACATTCCATTAGCAATCAATGCACCTTTTTTTAAATGAGCATCTGGGTAAATAAGAATTTCAGCTTGTGTATTTTTCTCAAAAGCTTCTATATTCTCTACAGAACCATCATCAGGAATATATTTTTTTTCAACAAAAAATTTTAAGCTCATTTAAAATAAACTCCTTTCCTATATCTAGTTTCCCTTCTGGAATTCCAATCGTATTAATCAAACATTCATTTTCGTTTTTTTTATTAGCTATTTCGTATAAAAATAGCCAATATGATAAAATCGCATTTGCTTGTCCGATTTCTGGAGCACGCTCCAGAAACATTGTCCATGTTATAGAACTACATTTTTTATCGTAAACAGTAAGAGGATCATTATTGTTTAATTTAACTATATTATAAATTCTATTAACAGGAACCAATTGTCTGTCAGTAATATTCGGTAGGATTTCTTTTAATTCTTTGTTTTGATATATGATATTAGATGCAGTGATTGAATCTTTTCCAAGTCGCATTGCTAAATTAAAATTAAGAGCTTGCGTTCCGTTAAATAATACTATATTATCTGCTAAAATATGATTTCCTTCTTCGGCACACAATAAATCGGCCAAAGTACTTTTTCCGACTCCATCTAAGCCAGAAAGCAAAATATTTGCGTTATTTGTTTCTATTAAACTACCATGTATGCAATATAAGCCAAAGCATGCTGCATAAATAGATAAAATAGGAAACAAAACATTTGTATAAAACTTACCTCCCAACAAGGCATATCGTTTTTCTTCATCATAAGCTCTAATTACTCTATAAAGTGATTTGATTTTACAATTTACATTGTTACTAGAAACAATATTTATTTTCAACAAATTATTTTCTAATTTATAATTATAGGATCCTACATTTATAGAATATTCTTTCCAGTTGGAAGTCCTGCTTAAGCCGATATTATTTTCTCGATAAAAATTGAACTGTTCAATAATATTAAGCGAAAAAAATTCTATACCAGCTTTAGTAGCATTTGTTTTTTTGACTTTAGAACTGATGTAGTTTAAAAATTGTCTTTCGCAAAAGTAAGCTAATTTTTTACTTTCTAAAATCACTTTACATTGATTAATTAACGGTAAGTTCATAGTAAATTCGTACATTTTGTTACTCCATAAAAATATCTACATACTTTTTTGATATATTAATAATAGAAAACATTTCCACACGTTTAAAAAGTGTATCAGTAAATAACTCTTTATAATTATGCTTTAAATTGCGCTTTATGATATTTTCTAAACCAATTACATTATTAGTTTCAGATAAAAAATGTTCATCATATGACAATATTTCACTTACGCCATCGTTCGGTGTTGAAATTACCATTGTTCCTGCAGCTAAAGCTTCAATAGCAATCATTCCAAATGACTCATTATCTGATGGTATCACAAGGTAATCTATTTCTTTTAATACGGAAGGGATATCATCCCTTTCGCCCAATAAAAAAATAGAGCTATCCAGATGATTTTCTTTTATATATCTTCTAACAGAATCATAATATTCTTCATCAGATTTACTTCCAAATACACATCCACCAACTAACAGGCAATGTACATTATATCCATCATCTATTATTTTTTTTAGTGCTTTTACAAGTTTAAGTTGACCTTTGATTGCTTGAAATCTTCCCACACAAGCAATTAATGCAGAAGATTTTGGAATATTAAGTTGTTCCCTTAAGTGTGATGGTTCAGCATTATAATATTTTTCTAATGGAATCCCTAGATACGAAACACTTGTATTGTTAAATCCCATTTTTATTAAAGATTCTTGTACCTTTGTTGAAACACAAAATATATGATTGTTAGATTTTTTTATTAAATATTTTTTTATTTCGCTAAAGTCATACCATTGTCCATGGCAGGTCCAATATGTTTTTACAGTAGTCCCGTATACTGCGTAATGCATTATTACTGAAGTTAATGGGTCATTGCTATGAATAACATCAATTTTATTATCTCTTACAATGGTACGTATTTTTATCATATTTAACAATAAAAGCGATTTGCATCTATAATTGATAACAAACGTTGGAATATTTTCAGCAAAAAATTTATCTGTAAGTTTTCCGTACATTGCACATAAAATAAATATCTTATGTTGATCTTTTAATGCAAGACTTAAATTCAACAGACTTGTTTCTCCACCACCCATACCGGCCAAATCTGATGTAAATAATATATTCATAATATTCAATCTAAAATGAATGCATCGAATATCCCATTCCAGGAATGATGCTTTTTCACAAACTCCTTTCCATTATTTGCTACTTTTTTAAGAAGTTTTTTGTCTTTCAAATTTTCTATGATTACATCAGCCATATTATCTTCATTAATATAAAAACAATTTTCTCCATCAATCAGACCTTCAATACCTTCTCTGCTAACTTCTGTAGCAAAAACGGGCATTCCAGCAGCCATTGCTTCTAATACTTTATTTTTGGTTCCGCTTCCATATCTCAATGGTGACACATATATTTCTGATTGAGTTATGGCTGTTGTAATATCTTTAACAAATCCTGTTAACACTATTGATTTTGACTCAATAATTTTTAATTTATTTGTTGGATTTTTACCGACAATAACAAATTTAGCATCTGGTATTTCACTTTTTATTTTGTGAAATATTTCTGTTGCAAAAAAGTATGCTGCATCTTCATTTGGGCCATAATCCATAACTCCTGAAAATGCAATTGAGTTAGAACTTGGTTGGCTTAAATGCGTTATCTCTGGCATATCAACACCGAGTGTAATTGAAGCAAATTCAGCTGGACACAATTTGTGCGTTTTTTTTGCAATATTCATATCAAGTTCAGACACATAAATGATTTTTTTCAACCGATCAAAATATTTATCTTCTATCTTTTTAAAATAGCTGCATTGTTTTTTTATATAGATTTTTTTGAATAAACTTTTTTCACGTTCTAGTTTTCTCTCATAAAGTAGTATGTTATTATCATGCATCATACAAATTATGGGAATGTTAATAGATACACAATTCACAAATGGCAATGAATATATTTGGTCAACAATTACAACATCATATTCATTAAAAAATATAGAGGATGCTATTTTATCAAAATTGATTTCTGCAAAATAATCTGGAATCTTCCTTAAAAAAAACAGAAGCCTTGTGACAAAATCTGGATTTTTATATAGCTTTTTATATATAATTTTATTTACCATTTTACTAATGTGCATTTCTGCCTCTGGATCTTTTTCATAATAATAAAATAAATCTATTTTTACGTTAGAGGGAATGTTTTTTAATATATTATAAATCGTATGCACTCCCCCTGTTTTATAAGGTGGATAAGGACAACGTTGTGTTATTATCAAATATTTTTTCATATCATTTTCCTATATCGTTTTGTAAATATTCAATGTTTTCTCTATCATTGCTTCTTCCGAGAATAAAGTAGTTGCTCTTTTAAATAAATATTCACTACTTTTTAATCGTAGCTCTTTATTACGGGCAAATTCTAAAATCATTTGTGCTAAATCATTTATATTACCAGGTTCAATTACTTTATAATCTTTTCCAACAACCTCTGGCATTGTGGAAATGTTTGTTGTTAATATCGGAATACCATGTGCCATAGATTCAATAACCGTCATGGATAGTCCTTCAAAATAAGAAGGCAAAACACACATTATCGTATTATAAAAAAGGGTTTCTTTTTGTTCAGTATTTATCCATCCTAAAAATATTATCCTATCTTTAAGTCCTTTGCTTTGCGCAAAAATTTGTGCCTTATGATCAAAATCCACACCTGCTATTGCTACTTTTATAATGGAAGGTAATTTTTCATTTATTAGGCTGATTGCTTCAATTAAATCGTATGCTCCTTTTTTTTCTGTAATCATACCTAAAAACAGAATATAGTTTCCATTTACATTATATCTATTTTGAGATGGACATTTTGTGCCATTATATAAAACTACCAGTTTATTTTTAGGTAATATTGAGAAAAGCTGTCGTATCCAATATTCACCTAAAACCATCATTTTATCGCAATTATTAAAAATTTGTTTGACTATGTTTTTTTGTCTATTATCAAGCTTGTCATACCAATCCATAATTGGTCCTGCGTGCATTTGTACAACAACTTTCGTGTGAAATAATTTTGCAAGTTTTATAACAATCCCTTTTCTATATACGCTTCCTTTTTCTGCCATATGTATATGAACAATGTCTATATGTTTACAACATAATATGGCCACTATACGTAAATAACCAGTTAGCATTTTCAAAAGCCTATTTATCACGGATCCTCCTGTTGATGTTGCAACATATGAAAGATTCACAAAATTATTGTATTTTTCGTTTGTAATGTATGTATTTGCAACAGTCCACATACCGCCAACGCGCTTTGAATCAACGCCTACCATTAGTACATTTAATTTATTTATATTATCCGTTTCCATATTGTTAATTTCACCATTTATACTAGTTACTAAGACATTTAATTAAAATAATATAAATGCTATTTTCTATATTTAATAATTAACCTCAGTATTTTTAAATCATCTACAAAATAACGTTTAAACAGTCTTTTCGGTTCCATCAAAAATCGATAAAACCATTCTAGACCATGCTCACTCATCCATTTAGGAGCTCGGTTAACATTACCCGCAAGAAAATCAACAGTTGCTCCAGCACAAATTGATACCTTTGCATCATACTTCTGATAGTTTTCATAAATCCATTTTTCCTGCTTAGGGCAACCAAAACAGGTTATCAATAGATCTGGATGAGCAGTATTGATAATGCTATTAATTTTTTCTAATTCATTTATATTTTTTTCAAAGCCGAAAGGTGGTGCATATGTACCTGTAATTTTTATTCCAGGCAAAGTCTGTTCAAGATTTTGTTTTGCCTGTTCGGCAATCCCATCTTTGCCTCCAATAATAAATATAGAGTAGCCTTTGTCAACTGCTCTTTTGCATAATAATGGAACTAGATCAGAGCCAGATATTTTCGCCTTAACCGGATGCTTATGCCATTTTGCAATCCAGACTAAAGGTTTTCCATCCACCAAAACCATATCTGCCTTATCTACAATTTCTTTTAGGTATGAATCATGCTCTATTTTTATAATGACATCCACATTAATGGCAACTACATAACTTTTGTCATTGTTCTCCACCATCTGTTCAAAGGAATTTAATGTTTCTGCCATGTCTAAATTGTTTACAAATGTATTTAATAACGGTTGTTTTTTCATAATATCCCCATTCATTTATTGCATTGATCAATGTGGAAATTCAAATTCTTCCGGGCTATAATGGATAACCCTTGTTCCGCCTTCTTCAAAATTGAATGGAATATACATTAAATCTTGCATGGCTTCTTTTACAGCCTGCTGTTTATCTGGCTGAACGTAAAACACCAAAAATCCACCACCGCCAGCACCAAGAAGTTTGCCTCCTAAAGCTCCAGCTTTAATGCCTTTTTCATATAACATATCGATTCCGCTTGTACTGATCACACTGCCGGTTCCTTTTTTGAGTTTCCAGGTAGTATCCAGTAATCGTCCAAAATCATCCAGATCTCGACTCTTGTCTGTTAGTACGGCCTCAGCTTCATCTACAAGTGCATACATTTTCTTGAGTTTTTCTCGTTTATCTTCGGAACCACTGATGTTATTTGTTTTTTGTACATCAGAAGAAAAGCGGGTAAAACCGGTGAAAAACATAAGCAAATTATTATTTAGCTTTTTTTTTCTTTCAGGTGAGATGATCACTGGAAGAACTTCATATCCGTTAGCACTGAAATTTATCCGGTTAAATCCACCAAAAGAAGCTGCAATCTGGTCTTGCCATCCCCCTGCTTCGTTGCAGAGTACACGTTCCAGATAGATTGCTTCATCAGCCAATTTTCTTTTATCTGCATATTTTCCTTTTAATGCGTAAAAAGCATTTAACATACCCACAGCAAAAGAACTGGATGTTCCAAGTCCTGATCGGGCCGGAAGATCTGCTTCGTATGTCAGTCGGATTTCCTGCATATTAAGCATTTTCATTGCTTCACGGATAGCAGGATGTTGGATATCATCTGTATTGGTCACTCTTTCTGTTTTTGAATAAGAAAGCTCTGTTGAATAATCAAAAAATCTAGGTAAATGTCTAACATTTACATAACAATATTTATCAAATGTTGTAGAAAGAACCGCACCTTTATTTTCTTTAAAATAGTCTTCCATGTCAGTTCCACCACCGAAAAATGACATCCGAAAAGGTGTTTTTGTAATAATCATTCTATGTTCCTCTCTTAAAATAAAGCCGATAATCGCACATTTCAGCAACTATCGGCTCTAAAATCCAATCATTCATTTTCAAATATTATGTCTTATTTACTAGGTCAAATCCCACCCCTTAACTCCAAATAATTGCTATTATTTGGACCTGATGGTAAGCACCGTTTCTTTGCCTCAAATATGACCACAGATACAAATGATCTGTGCGTTTTTTCAGAGTTTACTATAACACGTCCCATTTAAAACTTCAATAGATTAATACAATCTTAAGAGTTATTGTTATTGGAAATACTGGATTTAAATGGATACTATTTATTTTTACCTCACCGAAATAGCTTCTTTAGGTATTTTCTATAACATAGCCTGGACAACATTATTACATTCAAGTTGGTATTTCTTAGTTTTGAGAAACAAAAAACTCTAACAGGAATATTTTGTTTTCTCATTTCCGCTGCTCTTCTCTCCAGCCTGACCATCATGAATATACGAATATGCCATTAAAAAACAATTATAACCAATCCAGGTCAGCTGGGGATCAAAGGTACTGTGTACTGCAAATAAAACAAATACCAGAAGAAAATAAGTATCTTTTCTGATGGCAATAAAGATTCCCATAAGGATCAATCCTGCTAAAATCAATGCAAGGATTATTGGTCCAAAATTCAGGAGACTCTGCATATAGGAAGAATCTACATAATTGTATGCTATCCCTTCTCCCGGTTCTCCACCTACCCACTGGATCTTTTGCCCAAAAAGTTTAATGCCAAAGTTTACATATCCGCTTTTTCCCAAAGCTATTCTTCCACTTAATAATCCATTTAATTTTTTCATCCATTGTACGGATTCAGCATACTTAACTGAAATGCTTATAATATCGGCAGACAAAATCGGCACGATCCCTACTGCGATCACTGAATATATCCTTTTATAAATTCTTAAATACGGAATATATTTTAAAACAATTACTCCAATAATTGCCAGTATTCCCAGAATAAATGAGTTTTTAGTATCAGTTTTAATAAAGAAATATAAGCTTCCTGCCAGCATGGCAGCTAATTCAATCCATGTGATCTTATTCTTTCTCCAATATACCCACATAAGGATCATATAAAAGAATAAATTGCTTCCTTCTGTTGTATACTGAAATCCTAAGCTGTCCCGGATTCGTTTGCCGCCTTCTTGTACATAGATCCTGTTCTCCAGTATCCCCCCATAGCAGCTCCCAATTACAAATAGCACTGCCCCAAGATGCACCCAAAGTGACCATTTTATGATATCCTGAAAATCCACATCATGAGCTGCGACTATAAATACCCAGTAGATCAGCAGATTTTTATCTTTTGTTACATAGGCACTGACCAAGAATAATGTTCCCACAATAACAATCAATGCCAGTTCTTTTTTAGAATATCCCTTTTCCAGAAAATCCAGTATGATCTTTGCGCATATCAGTCCATAGGCAATAAACCGTACTACAGGGAAAAATATTTTCATACTGTCCATTTCCCCGTATTTAGATGCAAAAAGGATAACCGATACCAGATAAATCCCATATGCAAAAAGGAACATCCATTTTTTCTTTTCTTTATCTATATATATTCCAGTCATGATCATTCTCTGCTCCTTATTTCCATTTTGCTTTCCATTCTTCTTTCTGTTTTACTTTCCGTTCTGTTTTCGGTTCTGCCTTCAATTCTTCCTTCTCTCTCACATTCTCACCCAATCCCAGATACTTCTCCCATGCTTCTTTCGTAGTATACTTCCCTATATCTCTCCTGTATTCTTTTGCTGCTTTTCTATATTTAAACAGCAGGCAGCACAGTGCTTCCAGAATGTAGCCCATACAGATGATGGTCTGGATCAGGTCTTTTTTTACCAGGATGGCTCTTTCTGATTGTTTATCCCAGATGACTACCTCATCGTGTTTTTGATAATCTTTAATGGGATCACCTGCTTTGACAAGTGGTATCGGACCTTCCCGGAACTCATCTATATAGCTCAGTTTATCCGCCATTTTAGCTAACTCTATATTCATTTCTTCCGGGTTCAGCCCCCAGATCCATTTAGGTCCTTTTAAAAAATCCAGGACACCTTCACAGGTAAGCTTCGTGTCTTTATACCGGTATCTGAGAAGCATTCCGGCCATCTTTCGGATGGTATGTTTCATTATCAGGAACAGTGAATTCTTCTGTAATACCATTTCTATCAGAAAGTTTCTCATGTCATAGTAGGACATGATGCCTGGCATAGCACCACGCACATCCCGGTGCCAGACACAAATACCGTTTAAGAATGTGATACCCACATCCCGGTTTCGTATTCCATATTCAATATCATCGTGGTGTACGAAGAACTGGAATGGAAGATTGTCTTCTCTTACTACGTTCAGGGAATAGCAGCAGCACCACCAGCCTGAATACAGCTTATGCTCGTTGGCTGCTTCAAGGACGAAATGATCAACTCCACTTTCATAATAGGTCAGATCAAAGTTGTAGTACTGGTTTGGAGTGGTTTTTCCCTTTTCCCACCACTCACCTGCGCTGAAGCTGTACCTCTGGTTTTCCTGGCGCAGGAGTGTTCCGCCTACAGTCATGTCCTTCCACTCTTCTTTTAAAACAGTTAAAAAGCCGTAAAGCCGCACCAGAAGGTCCGGCTGTATGATTGCATCATCATCCATAAGGAGAACATGGCTGTATCCCTCTTTTTCTTTGCGGTTCATGATCTCTATCATCCCTCTGGTAAAGCCCCCGGCGCCTCCGGCGTTCATATTTTGGATGATATCTATCTTATCCTTCATCTTTGCTGCCAGTTCGTTGACTCTCCTGCCATTGCACAAACTTCTTCCGTTATCGATCAGGAAGATATGGCTATGGTGTGATACCTCCAGCTCAGGCTGGGTAAAAATATTTTCGTAAAGTCTCCTGAGGTTCTGGAAAACATAGCCTTCTCTTTTGTAAGTACAGATATCAATTCCTATATTTACTTTCCGGAAGGATTTTTCATCAACCTCGCCCCAGTACATGCCTTCCAGCACCCATTTTAACCGGTCTTCCACGATCAGTGCAAAGGCAAATACTCCATCATCATATTTATCATATGGAAATGGAACCACATATTCTTTTTCATTTTCTCCATCCAGTTCTATTTCCTGTATGTCGTCTTTGTCATGCATCAGGATAAGCTTTTTGAAGCCTCTTAACCGGATTTTTAAAGTGATTCCTGTAAGATTCGTATATTTTTTCCGCTTTGCGATATAAATAAGATTAAAGTAACCATTAAATGTGAGTCTTCCAAAAGCATCATGATAATACATGTCCGTAATACCACATATGTTATCCTGCTGCAGTAATACACTTTGCAGTTGAACTTCCATTATTTCTCTCGCTCCTTTTGTTTCAATCGTTCTGCGGCTGTACGCAGCAATTCCATCAGGATCCGCTCTTTCATTCCAAGAAGCAGGATCCCATAAATACTGAAGAATACACTAAAGCAGATCACCAGTACCGGAAATACCGGCATATTCACCTTATTTTTGATAAATATCATAGCTGCACCGGACAGAGCCGCTGCCGGTAATATCTTCCACACTTCTACCTTCTTAATGATCTCCCATGCCATATTTTTAAGTGCTGCTGCCTGCACCACAAGGACTACTGCCTCTGCCACCAGCGTTCCAAATGCAGCTCCCGAAGCCCCGTATCTGGGGATAAAAACAGCATTCAGGATAATATCAGCCACAGCTCCGGCACATTCCGAATACAGAACGATCGTTTCTTTTCCCAGTGGGACCAGCATCTGGACACCAAAAACATTACTGGCGCCTATAAGGATCAGCGTAGGCATGATGATGCACATGGGGATCACGGACGGAAGATACGCATTCCCTGATAAAAGAAGAATACACTGTTTTGCCATAATAGTAAAGCTGACAGTAAGAGGAATTGACAAAACTGCCACAAATTCCAGTGCTTTACCGGATACAGTGCAAAATTCCCGTTCCATTTTCATTTCCACATAATAGGAGGTTCGCGGAAGAAGGACTGCGCCTAGAGAAGTAACGATATTTACAAGAATGACCTTTATTTTGATCGCCACATCATAATATCCCACTTCTGTATTATCCCGCATAAATCCAAGCATGGTAATGTCCAGATTGGAATAAATGGTGATCGCCACAGACATGGCAAAGAAGATAAATACCGGCTTTAAATGGCGGCGGAAATGATAGTCCTTAAAACGTTTGAATATAATATGTTTCCGCAGGTTAAAAAGATTAAATACCCCGTATCCGGTATTGGCAAGAACTGTGATCCCGGCATATTTTATGTAATCTTCTTTTGTATGCACCATCAGAAACATGCAGATCACTGCAAGTACCTTAAACGCCAGTGACCGCAGGGTAATATACGTATAACATTCCAGAGCCTTGTAGACCCATTCCATGGCAATAAGATTTAAAAACAGTGACAAGCTGCATACTAACAGCAATATCCGCTCTGCCTTAAATCGCGGGACGCAGATAAAAGCCACTGCCAGTGCCGCATATGCAAGCAGCGTCATGATCCCATTGATCATCCAGATCTCCTGGGCTGTTTTTGACATCTGCTCTTTATCATCCCGCACCTGGGCACAGGCACGTATTCCATAAGTAGGTATGCCCAGCATGGCAAACATGGAAAAATAATTGATCACTGAGTTTGCAAAGGCGATCTTTCCGTTTCCTTCCGGCAGGAGAACACGGGTAATATAGGGAAATGTGATCAGCGGAAATACAAAGGCAGATGTGGTCAGGAGCATGTTCATGACCAGATTGAATTTTATGGATTTCTCTTTTTTCTCCATACTTTTCTTCCTTATTCTCCTGGTTTCCATCCTGGTCTGTATACAGGATGAAGGCCAAATTTCTGCTGTCTGGCATTCTTAAAGGCTTCTTCCAGAATGTTCAGTTCCAGCTTTTTGTGCCCTGTCATATGATTTAAGAAGATCTTTACCCGGATCTTCAGGCAGAAATAGTCATAGCAGACCCCGGAGAAATGTTTCCGGTAGGTATCGATCATATTCCGGTAGGAATAATACAGCTTCCAGTTAATGCCGCTTCCTTCTTCTCCTACATCATGATAGGCTACAATACCCGGCACTCCTATGATCTTTCCTGCTTTTCTCATGCGGATCCCATGCTCCAGATCATCCCAGTAAATGAAGTAGTCTTTATTAGGCAGCCCGGCTTCTAAAAGCTTTTTCTTATTCATAATGGTGCCTACATAAGTAAAGCTTCCCATTTCAAACTCTTTTTTCTCATACATTTCTGCAGGAATGGATGCTTCACAGATACGGATCCCTTTTTTGTAGTAATATTTTCCGTGATTGATATCCATTTTCCCGTTTTTGATAACTTTTCCGCAGATTGCTGATATTTTATCCAGATCCGGCTGTTCTTCCAGGTAATCGGATGCCTGCTTTAATGCATCATCTTTTAAATAGGCATCGTCATCAGATACCCAGATCCAGTCAGCCTCCTGCTCCATAGCCCTTTTTATGCCGGCATAGAAGCCGCCGCTTCCGCCCATATTGCTTTCCATGGTCAGAATGATCTTTTCAAAGCCTGCATCTTCCTTTTGCCACTGCCGCAGATACTGCGCAGTTCCATCTGTGCTGGCATTATCTGCCACGATCACATAAGCCGGGAGATACAGCTGTTTTTCAAAGCTTTCCAGAGCCTTTTTCAGCTTATCCAGACGATTATATGTAACAACCACTGCGCCTATCTTCATCTTCTTATTCTCCATTCCTATTTTTATGTCTATTTTTATTTTATATCTATGTACTCCTAAAACCTTTCTTGTACATCCTTTCGTAAATAACCGTACTGATCGCCTAGGATGCGGATCTGAGTGTGCAGCCATTTTTTCTACTCCAGACCATGCTCCTTTAAATATGCGAAATACCTCTGGGGATCGATCACTTTTCCTCTTTTATTCCCAAGTCCGTCTTTTACAGCTTTGATAATCAGCTGGCTGCGGAGCCTGTGATAACCTTTTAATTTGCTCTTTACAATGATCGCCATCAGTCTCGCTGTCAGCAGGCCGAAGCTAAACCACCGCACCAGCTTATTTTCCTGAAATTCCCGGATCATAAAGTACTGGTTCCGGTTGCAGTAGTATTCTTTCCACCAGCCGGCCGGTGTCATATTGGCATCCAGTACCGGTGCATCCTGATGGTCGATCACAGCATCCCGGATCAGGTACAGTTTATGTTTTCCTGAAACACGCCTGGTGTATTCGGAATCATCTCCGTAAATGAAAAGACTGCCATCTGCTATTCCCAGTTCATCTACTACCTTTCCCGGAAATAACGGACCTACAAATGCATTTGCATCTTCTTCTGTCACTGCCTTTAGCTGATCTGCATCCCGCACCACCGGGCTGTTTTTCATCATGAACCTGGACAGTTTTTTATGATGGAACAGCTGATAATGCTTCAGGTCGATCCCGTAGATAAGGGGGCAAAGTCCCCCTGCATCAGGAAGTTCTTTTCCTGTATCCAATAAAGTTTCCAGGCAGTCTTTTCTTGGATAAGCATCATCATCCATCAGCCAGTACCAGTCAGGAGACAGCTTTTTCGCCTCTCTCATACCTGCCTCAAAGCCACCTGCCCCGCCTCTGTTCTCATCTAAAAAAAGCAGCTTTATCTTATGGCTTTTTGCTGCGATCTTCCTTATCTTTTCCTGTTCTTCTTCACAGCTGTGATTATCAGCAATGATAATATGATCTACCGGACGGGTCTGGTTTAAAAGGGCATCTATGCATTTTTCCAGTGTCCTGGTCCGGTTGTAAGTAACTGTTATGGCTGCAACTGTTTCCTGTCTGCTTTTATTGTTTTCCATCTCCATATACTTGTGCCAATATCCTTTCGCTAATCTTCCAGCTGAAATGTTCTTTGATATAGTTCCGGCTTTCCATAGCCCTGAGGCTCCGTTTTTCAGGATCATTTAGATATTCTACGATCTGTTTTTCGTATTCTTCATCTGTTTCTGCCGGAATGATCACCTGGTAATCCTCATCAATGCCTTCAGCGCCCACGTTTCCTGTAATGACTGCTGTTCCCAGTGCAAGGCTCCTTAAAACCTTTAGTTTAATACCGGCACCCAGAGTCAGTGGAAATACTGCCAGTGCTGCTGTCTTTAAATATATATCCACATCTTCTACAAATCCCGTTACATGGATCCACTGGTTTTCTTTCTGCTTCAGCTTTTCCGGCGGCCTGTTTCCTACGATATATATCTGCAGCTGGGGGATCTGCTTCTTTACCCGTTCTGCAATGGTGATAAGACGCATTGCAGCCTGATAATTTTCATCTCTGCCCATTTGTCCCAGAAAGCACAAGGTATATGGCTGTGTTCCTGTTTCCGGATCTGCGGCTTTTATCCCTTTGCTTTTGGTCATTCTACTCTCTGCCACGTCATTCCCAACCACGTCGTCTTCGATCCCATAATAAGGATTCAGTACCTGACAGTTTTGTACATGATACTTTTCTTCGATCAGACGCTTGTCCTTCTGGTTAAAAGTAAAAACCCGGTCTGCTTTTTTACAGTATTTTCCTTCTTTTTCCAACACCCGGCCTAACTGAAATCCCAGATACGCCTTTTTAAGCCCATGACTGTCTCCCACTTTCCGTTCATAGGACTGTGCCGTCATGTCATGCTCTGTTATATTAAACTTCAGATCCGGAAAAAGCCTGCGTATCCACAAATACTGTCCCATAGATGCATATTCTGCATGGATAGCATGGATCTTATATTTTTTCACCAGACAGATCAGCTTCCATGCGAACCTGAAAGAGCTTCTGGCTGCAAAGTAGTTTGGCATCCACGGTTCCAGGGCCACATGGACCATACGGGTAAATTTATTGATCTTTACGCTGTGATAATGGTCATCTTCTGCATATTCTTTTTTAAGGCCTGCATCAAATTCAGATGCCTCAAAGGTAAGCACATATACCTGATGCCATTTTTGTAATGTTTCTATCTCCTTTCCCATACACACACCGCCTGCGTGATTGGCTTTTGTGGACGGGAAATAGGGGGATATATGAAGGATATTCATTATTTCGGGCCTCCTTCTAACAATGGGAATACTCTCTCACGGATCACATTTTCTGCAGCTTCCTGTGTGAAAAGCTTCATATACAGGCTCTGCATCTTGTATTTTATCTCTTTGAGCCTGTCACTTTGAGCCAGTGCCAGCAGCTCCTGGGCACATTTTAAAGCTGCATCTTGCCGGTAATTGATCCCGATCTGCTCCTGCTTTACCAACTCCCATGTATCACCGGGGATATTATTTACCAGTGGGAGACCATAGCAGAAATAGTCAATGGATTTCATGGTCAGTCCTACACATACCCCCGGCTTCATCATATTGATCCCAAACATGCATCTGGAGAAGATCTCTGCTTTGACTGCTTCTTCATACACTGCACCGTAAAATTCTGCCTTAATGCCCTTGCTTTTTAACTTTTCCTCAAAAAGCCCTCTGTTTTCCCCATCTCCAACTACATGTAAGAATACCGGTGTCATTTTTCCGGTTATTTCCAGGAAATTTACGATCCCGTCTATATCTATAATGTTATTAATAGAACCAAGATAGGCAAAATGGATGACTGCCGGGGATTCCGGTGCTTCATTTTCCGGTGCTTCCATCTTCCAGCCTTCCGGCACTTCTTTTGGCCAGTAGACAACGGCTGTTTTCTTCTGTTTGGCATTTATAAACTTTTGAAAATAATGGCATTCTGTAATGACCAGATCTGCCGCTTTTAAATGATCATCCCGCAGCCGCCGCCAGCACTGGAAGGGCCACAGCTTCTGAAGCTTTTTTCCACCCAGGGATTCCGGCCACAGATCTAAAATATCAAACACAAGGATTGCCCTATTCATTTTCCTCTTTAATCTGTCCCCTGCAGCTGCCAGGGAATTTGCCGGAAGGATCATATAGACCATATCTGCCTGTTCTTTTTCCAGGATTTTTTCCGCTTTTCTGGCAAAATCATACTGAGAATACAGACGCCTTACAGAAAGATTCTTCCTGTAAGGCACCGTGTCAATGTACATATGGTCAGGTGCACTCCGCACCTTTTTTACTTTCTCTCTGTGGATAAAATCCGTTTCTACCCATAAAACCTGGGCGCCCTGTTGTTTAAACAGCTCTCCCACCCATTCTGCTCTTGGCTCATAGCTGGAAGAATTGGTAACAACTACTACTTTTTTACCTGCTCCATTCATCTTCTTCCTCTGCCTGGATCTGCTCTTTGATTCTGCGCTGCTCTTCCTCTGCTGTCTGCTGTTCCATTGCTGCAGATACCTCATCAGAAAATCCTTCTGTGCTTTCTTTCTCAAACAGGATCTTTATTGTCTTAAACAGGATCTCAATATCCAGTAATACAGAATAATTCTGGATATACATCAGATCCATTTTCAGTTTATCATAGGCTGTTGTATTATATTTTCCATACACCTGGGCATATCCCGTAAGACCACCCTTTACCTTCATACGGTAAGCAAACTCCGGGATACTCTCTGAATACAGGTGCACATGCTCCACCCGCTCCGGTCTCGGACCTACCAGGCTCATTTCCCCTTTCAGGATATTTAGCAGCTGGGGAAGTTCGTCAATACGCAGCTTGCGGATAATATTTCCCACAGGTGTGATCCTTGGATCCCGCTCTGTAGCAGGTACAGAAGCACCGTTTTTTTCCGCATCTACGATCATGCTGCGGAATTTACAAATAGAAAATACCTCCCCATCCTTTGTACAGCGTTCCTGATAAAAAAATACAGGACCACCGTCATGCATTTTAATAGCTGCTGCCGTCACAAGAAAAACCGGGGACGTGATCACCAGCATAACAGCTGAAACAAAAATATCCATGGCGCGCTTGATAAATGCCTGCTCAATGGAAAGTCCGTCATTCCTGGATAATAGTAATGGCGTATCAAAATAATGCATACTCTCTGCACTTCTGATGATAATATCCGAGATCTTCGGCGTACTGTATACACGAAGAGACTTTCCGTAACAGAACTTCAGCAGCTCGTTTCTCATTTTAGAAGGGATATCGCAGATCACTACTCCCTCATACTGAAGCAGTTTTTCTTTTAATTCTTCTGTTACAGTCTGGATTTTTACCACTTCACCGATCTCAAAACAGTCTTCACGGCTGTTGAGCTTATTCATAAGAGCCGCCACCGGGCGTTCTCCATATATCATGATCACCTTTCTGGGCGGATACAGCTTCCTGTAGATCCCATTTGCCAGATATCCCCAGATACAGATGATCACAAACTGCCCTGCTGTCATAAGGACCAACGGCATTACTGTTTTAAAATGCTTTACAAGGAGCACGATGGGAATATAGGAAACTGCATTGGCGCAGATGGTTGCCAGTGTGTGGGTATAGATCAGTTCCCCATTTCTGAAATATCCCAGGCGCAGGCTGCCATACATGGAGCTGGATACATACAGCATCACAGCATACACAGCTGCCAGAAAATAATGCCCCATCCTCTGATATGGCATTTCCATGTGCTCATTATAACAATGGATCCATACCTGCATAAAGATCCAGGACTGAATTCCGATCAGAAGCACACCTGCCAGAAACCGGATCAGGCGTTTATACTTTTCATAATTATTCACTTGAAACTATTACCTTTCTATCTGGTATTTAACCTTTGTACAGTATATCATTGAATCCCCCCAAACGCAAGAAAACCCTGTATTATCCAGTTGTCCTGAGATGGACAAGATGGGATAATACAGAGCTTTCAAAATGTTCTCTACGATTTTACTTTTCATCCCGGCAGGCAGCCAGTCCCATTGCCATCAATGTAAACAGGACCGGTGCTACAATAGGTACACTGATATTTACCAAAGCCTGGGCCCCATAGCAGATCACTGCCATGGCAGTGGAAAGTATCACCGGATTTTCTTTGCCTTTACGGATAAGACGGGCAAGTACAGTCACAAGCAGACTGATGTATGCGATCATTCCCACAATACCGATCGTTACCAGATACTGAAGATATTCATTATGGACGCTGTCGAATTTTTCATTATAGCGTCCTACCATTTCATCAAAATATCCCTGAACTGTTATGATACCAAAGGTATCTGGCCCATATCCAAACAATTTGTGAAGGATGGGGAATTTCTGGTAAATGCGTATTGCCAGATGCCAGATATAGCCTCTGTGGGTTCCCCAGTCATCATTAAATAAAAGATATTTGCGAAGGGAACCATATTTTTCCACATTACCTGCAATATTCACATCATACAATACTTTTCCCAGTCCTAAAAATACGACGATCACCACAGCCAGCCAGATCCATCTTCCCAGATTGCTTTCTTTTGCATTTTTCAGCACATTACGCTCCGCAAAATACAATCCAATCCCAAGGATCCAGAGAACCACTGTGATCACCGGAAGTCCTTTGAAATCTGTAATAACATTAAACAATCCATTAATCGCTAATACGTGTTCCGGGAACTTATCCACAGTAAATCCAATTCCAATAAACTCTGTACACACAATTGCAAGGATAACCACATAGTTACGCACACCTCTTACACTGTTAAACAAAACAAACGGAAGAAGTCCTAATAATGCCAGAAGTGTCAGATATGCATTATCGCTGATACCTGTGATAAGGGCAAACAGTGAGATCACAACACATACTGTATACCAGACTTTTCTTTTTGCCTCTTTTTCTACGGTAAACAGAACCGTGCTGACACCTACTACCAATGCCAGATATGAAGTATACGTATTAATATTTCCAATGGTTGATGTAAAATCCACATAGTCCAGATAATTCAGATCATTCTTGAACCCAATGGGATCAAATTCAAAGTAATGGAGAATACCGATGAGACACACGATCATTCCTGTTCCCAGAAAAACATCCAGATACCACTTTTTAAATTCCAGCTTCCTTGCTATGATAAAAAAGCTGATGGTATACAGAATGATCATGAACAGGCCTACAAATCTCCCCTCATTGCCCCAGAAAGACTCATATACATATTCTGACTGCAAAGTAGAGATGGCTGAAGCCAGTAAAAATGCCAGCATAGCCCATTCTGCTACTGTTAAAGATTTAAGAGATAAATTGCTTTTTAAGCCTTTCAGCAATGCTCCATCGCACCACTTTCTGTCCCTGTTCCAGAATATAACAGCCATGATCACATAAATAACTGCCGCTGCGATCACCACGCCGCAGTAATACCAGTATTTCACCTGAAGGATATTAAAATAATAATCCTGAAAAACAAGGGGCAGACCCACCATGATCAATACTGCCAGCACCGCCGCCAGTCTGGAACTTGCCTTGTTCCAGGAAGCGTGCACCTCTCCCTGCAATGTTTCTATCATTGTTTTCTGTTCTTTTGCCATATGTCCGATCTCTTTCTTTTATCTTTTATAGATTTATTTGTTTCTGACTGCACTTATTACTGCAGCTGCTATTAGTCAGTATAGCATTTTGGCCTTTTATACGCAACTTTATAACACGTTTTTTTCTCCTTTATCATTCCTCTCTCCCAACCTCACGATACTTTTCCTTATCGGAAGTATAATCTACTCGTAATGCAATAAGGAATTTCAAA
>OGXF01000890.1_pt1 | contig 25114 bp, 16 predicted proteins | sample 1576191 | NCBI WGS metagenome assembly OGXF01 (sample SAMEA3541545, study PRJEB24748) | human gut metagenome | biome: human gut; feature: human-associated habitat; material: faeces | place: China | collected 2012
ATTTGCTGAATGCAACAGGGTGCCAATCAGAATGCTTACGACAGCATCCAGATTCACGGCGCGTCGCTGGTGCGGCTGGCAGGCGCGGTCATGTGCGAGCAGGACGAGACATGGCAGGAATCCAGGTACTTCTCGGAGGCGAAGATGAGGGAGCTCTACGACGAGGGCCGCACGCGCGGGCTCGACGGGACGATCGACTGGTCGCGGCTGGAGGCTGAGGCCAGGAAGATGATCGAATCCGGCCTCGAGCTTGCGGACAGGATCGAGGCGGCATAGGATATCGACCGTATTCCAGGTTCCTGGACGCCGGGCCGGCTCGCTTCGGATCGGACGCTACACCAACTTTCTCGACACTACCTCTGTGCCAACGTGCCGTTACGATTCCATACCTGTAATTTAGCGTCGTCCGCCTTCGATCCACCAGAGACATCGATCAGACGGTTACCGTCCACGCGAGAGTAGATCTCGTACAACCCGTCACGCACAAATACCGTCGGAACCGAAAGCGTCCATTTTTGCGCGAGCGTTCCATTTTGTGAATAAAGCTGCAGCTTAGTTCCGTTGGCAGAATTAGCCCCTGTCACATCAAGGGCCAAACCGCTTTTGGCGGAAACAAGAGACACGCTGCCGTCGGCATTCATAACGACGCGCCACCATTGGGCAGTTGTACCGTTTTCGGCATACTGCTGCACCGCGGTTCCATTCGAAACGCCACCGCCGCGGCAATCAAGAACCTTACCCGATACCGCAGAGCGAACCGTATAATATCCCGTCGATTTGTTATACGTAAACGTCCAATACTGGGCAAGCGTATCATTGGAGCCATAAAGCTGAGTTTGCGCCGAATCGCTCAAAGAGCCTCCGGCGACATCGACAACTTGACCGCCGTTGAGCATGGAGCCAAGTCGATATAAGCCGCCATCGATAGTCTGAGCGATCTTAACGAGATTCCAAACCTGTGCATTCGTAGCGTTCCAGCTATAAACCTGTGCGTTTCCCCCATTGGCAACGCTACCGCCAGAAATATCGAGCACATAGTCGCCAAGGCAGGACTTTATAAAATAGCCGCCATCTTGGCGGACAACAAAGTCCCAAACCTGCGCATTCGTGTGATTGAGGGCATATTGCTGGACATTCGTACCGTTTGCGCCGTTACCGCCGGAAACGTCGAGCGCCTTGCCACTCGCGACATTTACGAGCAATTAATGCCCATTAAACTTTTCGATTCTCCAGCGCTGGGCGGGCGTGCCGTTTTGACCATACTGCTGGACGTTGGCACCGTTATCGCACGAGCCGCCCGAGACATCGAGGACCCTATTTGAGCCGGCGTTAGAGATCTCATAGACGCCCTCATCGATGTCCGCTGCAGGAAAGTCGGAAATCTGCGGATTCGAAGGCAAAGCGGAAGGCTCAACAGGAGCAGCCGGGGCAGGAGAAGAGGTGTCAGCCCCGTCATCACCCATTGCAGGAGTCTGTGCATCGCCAGGAGTGATATCACCGGCATCTTCCGTGGACCCCTCGGAATCCTTTTCAAAAGCACCATCGGCTTCGATCGAATCATCATCAGTAGACACTACCGAAGAAATTAGGGCCTCTTCATTCGGAGTAGCCAGCTCGATTGAATAAGCCTGGATGGGAGAGCACACGGCAGCGACCGCGAAACACGCAGGAAAAAACGGCACGAACAGGACTGATTTTTTTCATCTCTAACGAACCTCGGTTAACGAAATGGGACTATACGAACGGGCGCGCAGCACCAATGGGGTTGCCGCGCTCGTAAACGCCGTGAACACCAACGCCTTGATGGGGCCACGAGTCAATCATGCGCCCATCCCCCAGATAGATGGCGATATGACCCCGATAATAGACAACGTCACCTCGCTGCATGCTGTTAACGCTTACCGGCATAAAAGTACCGTTATTGTACCAATTCATAGAGTTGTACGTCTGCCACGCAAGCCAACGATGGTTATAGGGGTTGTAGATACCCATATCCATACCCGTGGCATAGAGACACTGCAGCACAAAGCCAGAGCAATCGACGGCGCCACCAGGCGCGGTAGAGTAGGGTTCGATATACCTCGTACCAACATACTCATAGGCACGTTGGATAAAGGCATTGACGCAGTCGTCTCGTGTGGCATCGATCGCAATACGAGATGGCGTTACATAGGTGAACTCGCCCGTACAATAGCTCGGAAGCCTTACCGTCAAGCTGCTTACCTGGGGGTAGTTCGCGGGGTTCTGATAACCAATCTTCGCAGGACGTTCGGCAGAAAGAGCGCGCCAAGACTGAGCAGCGGAGCCAGTATAAGACCAAAGCTGGACATTGGCTCCATTCGCGGCGGCCCCGTCGCTTACCTCCAGGACCTTATTGCCGCAGGCGGAAACAATCTTGATTCCACTCTCCCCCATTTCGAAACGCCACTTTTGCGCGTTCGACCCATTCCACTGCCACTGCTGAACATTAGTGCCATCCGCATAGGAACAGTTGAGAACATCAAGAGGGTAAGCAGAACAACAAGCCGTAAGCGAATACCAGCCGTCGCCGACGCCACGAATCCACATACGCTGACTCAGCGTACCGTTAGAAGCATAAATCTGAACGTTTGCACCATTTGCACGAGAGCCACTGGCGACATCGAGCCGCTGGTCGGTAGCATGCATGGGAGCAAACTCATAGAAACCGTCAGAAATAAGGGGGACGGACGCGATAGTCCATCCTTGCGCTGCAGACCCGTTCTCGTCAACGCAGACAACTGATCCACCAGAACCAGAGATGGACAGCACCTTACCGGTCTTTTTATTCTTAAGCTCAATCCCCTTCCCAAAGCAGATTTCAATCGACCATTTGGCCTCGTCAGCTTCTTTGCCCGAGGCCTGAAGAACGGCGCCGTCAGACTCTCGCGCCAAAAGATACTTAGCAGAATTGGTACATTGGAACGAGTAATAGCCCCGATCATCCTTACGAGCCCAGAACTTCTGAGCCAAGGTGCCGTTTCCTGTATAAACCTGCATCGGGGTTCCATCTGCATAGGACGCACCGGTAACGTCGAGATATTTACCCGTAGAATCCGAACAGATGGAGTAGCAGCCTTCATCGAGCGAAACAGTAAAGACTTCGAAAGTCCAATGTTGTGCGGCACTGCCGGATTCGAAAGCAGTCGTCACGGAGCCATCGGCTTTACGTTCCAGCACCAAATTGCTCGCAACGGAACGGATTACATAGCTATCTCCATCGGGCTCAATTCGCCACTGCTGATTTGAGCCCGATGCCGGGGAAATCCCACTGTTGAACTTTTGCGCCCGGGAAAATATCGCCACTATCAAGATCAAGTCCCTTGGTAGACTTCGCGGAACGAATCGAGTAGAAACCCGTGGCGGAATCGTACGAAAGTTTAAAACACTGAGCCATGGTGCCATTTGTGGCATACGTTTGAATTCGAGCACCGTTGGAGACGGAACCTCCCGTCACGTCAAGGCATTTGGAAGAATCGGAAACGGAATTGATCTGATACATACCATCCGCAACCGTTTGACTGCCCGCCTCAACATGAGGATGCGCATCGATGGCAATGAAACGCTGCGCCGCAGAGCCATTTGCTGTCCAAATTTGAACATTTGCGCCATTAGAGACGCTTCCGCCGCTTACGTCTAAAACAAGGTTTCGTCCAAGACCGGAATAAAACACAAACGACCCATTTGCCTGCTTAACAGGAATCCATCGCTGCGCGGCGGTGCCATTCACGGCATATTGTTGAACGTTGTTGCCGGACTTTTTGCCACCACCCGTGACATCGAGGGTCGAAGAGGTTCCCGCATGAGCAATCGTCACATAGCCGGTAGGCTGACCATTTGAGTCGAGCGTATTCTTGATAACCCAGCGTTGAGCTGCGGTGTTGTTGGAGGCATAGATTTGGATGTTGGCACCATTCGAAGCAGAGCCACCAGAAACATCGACAACACTTCGCGGTGATGAGTCCATACCGAGGGCATAAGTTCCATCGGGGATCTGCAAGCCCTGCGCAGCAGCAAAGGCGTTGATATCAGTCTGCGTCCAGGTAAAGCCCTTCGTCTGCGTCAAAGTCCAGGTAGCAGCATCAGTAGAGGTAACGGCAACGCCACTTTCAAATGAAAGATATAACCCATTAGCAGCGTTTTTAATGGCAAAACCCTCTCCAGAAGGCTCGAGGATCCAAAAACGATTCTTTGTATATGAACCAGCGTCGTCAAGAGATCCGTAGAGGTGGGCGGCACCGCGGGGTACGACGCTACCGTAATCGGCGTCAATCAACTTGCCCGAAACAAGCGAAGCGATCGTGTAATAACCGGATGCACTGTCATACGTAAGACGGAACGCCTGTGCAACAGTATCGTTCTTTGCATACGACTGAAGAGTCGCACCGGACTCAGCAGAAGCGCCTTTCACATCGAGCACCAACCCGGCAGATTCAAAACAATAAACACCGTCGGCGACGTTCTGTCCTAAAGAGTCAACGACCGGATTGGAGTCGATTGCAAAAAACAGCTGCGCGGCGGTCTGATTGGCATTATATAGCTGGACATTAGCTCCATCAGCAGAGCTACCACCTGCGATATCGAGAAGGTAATCAAAGTTAAGGGCGGAATGTATCGTCAAGCCTCCATCGGCGTCCTTGACGGCAATCCACTTTTGCGCACGCGTACCGTTAGCCACATACTGCTGAACGTTACGACCCGATTCGGCTATACCACCAGAAACATCAAGCACCAAACCGGAACCGGTGTTTTCAAACGTTAAAAACCCGTTCTCGTCCTCATGTACTAACCAGCGTTGAGCTTTAGTCATATTCGAGTTGTACATCTGAACATTAGCGCCATTTGGGGAAGATCCGCCCGCAACGTCCCACACCTTGCGCGAGGCATTGCTGCAAGCAAAAACATAGGTCGTACCGCCAGAAAGCGTCCCTTTGTTTTTAGCAGCTAAGTCCTCAACGCTCTCAGAATCTTGAGGCGTCGTACCATCGGCCGATTCGACGGCAGATGTCGACGAGTCTTCAGATCCCTCCTCGCCAGATAGCACAGTCGAGCTATTCGGAGCGAAGCTACCGTCACCGTCATCGGCAGCACCCAATTCGATTACTCGATTAGCATCGGATCCGTTCGTGGACACTTCATCGGCGAATAACGGAGACACTCCAACGGAGGAAACAAAAAGACCCGCAGCCAAAGCCACTACCGAAATAGCAGCTAGGCCGCGGGTATATCGGCTGCAACTCATATCAGACCCCCGATTCAAATTAACACTGAATCTATAATAGTTGATACGAGCCGCAATATTGTTGCAATTGGTTACTTAATAACGACCGCTTGCGCACCTCGTTGCTGGTAAACCCAAGCAATCCAATCGCGATCGTAGGTGGTATAGCCATCGATGGTATCGGAGATCATGACCTTGTTTGTTTGAGGGTTATAGCCCTTCAGAACAACCGTATGCGAGTTAACGCAAGCAAAATATCCACCCTGTCGGGCATAGATATTTCCAACGTTGCCCTGATGAACGGTAGTCCAAATAATGACCGGATGTCCATCATCAAGGTAATTACAGAGGTCATACAGAGAGGTTCCCGACACGTCGTACGAACGCAGGCTGCTCCCCCTGCTTGCCAGGAAATTATTGGCAGCCCTATTGAGACCAGGAGCGCAGATCTCGTTACCGTTGTTATAGCTGTGGGGATCTCCCCAGAAGCACCAGACAAAGTCCCAGGAGCTACGGGGAATCCATCGATCGGCCATCTCGCACGGACCAACACCAAAACCGTAATAGTTAAGGACGTTGGTCAGAGCCGCAGATTCACAGCCGTTGGGAAGACCAACGGAGTACTGATTGTAAACTGGGACAGCCAGATCTACCGCCTCGGGCGTATAGCTCGTCTGGGCAAAGTAGAATCCCTGCGCGTCGGAGCCATTAGCAGCGTAAATCTGGATATTGGCTCCATCATTAAGCGCACCTCCGTTCACGTCCAAAACGAGTGAGTCGTTAAGCGCAGAACGAATGACAAAGGAGCCGCCGCCTACGTAGTCAACACGCCAGCGCTGAGCGGAGCTTCCATTCCCCTGCCACTGCTGAACGTTAGCGCCCGAAGCACCCTGAGCATTCAGGACATCGAGATATTTTTTGCTTCGGCAGTTTTGAATCGAAATGCTTCCATCCGAGTTAACGCTGACGTTCCATTTTTGAGCGCCAGAATCATTGGAAGACCAAAGCTGCACGTTGGCACCGTTGGAACGAGAGCCACTCGCCACGTCTAGCACCTTAGAACGGTTAGAAGCAGCGGCAATAACATAGGTACCCGAATCAACTAACGAGCAGGCAGATAATTTGAAAGACTGTGCCAAGGTGCCGTCAGAATCATACATCCTAATATTAGTTCCATTGCTTGTTAAGCCACCTACAGCATCGAGGACCTTGCCGGTTGCAACGTTAACGAAGTTGATACCGCCCTTGTCAATCTGGGCGGTCCAAAGCTGAACATCACCATTATCAAAAGATCGGACGCAAACGTTACCATCTTCATCTGCCGTTAAGACCTTGCCAGACACCAGGCTTTCAACGGTATACGTATTATCACGGTCGGCAACCTTGGCAACTTTCCATTTCTGAGCAATCGACTTGTTGCTTCCATAGAGCTGAACGTTAGCGCCATCACTGGCCGAGCCGCCCGCAACGTCCAAAACAGCAGAGGAGGAAGCAGAGCTCGAAATGGTAAAGAAGCCCTCGGGCAAAAGCGAAGTCAGCTTTGTAAAAGCAAGACGCTGCGACGCGGAATCAGACGGGATATCTCCGTACACATTAGAGTTGGCAACACTTAGGACCAATCCGGTTGCTATATTCGTTGCCGTATAGGAACCGTCGTCGTTACGAACAATGGAAAACAGCTGATTTGCGTTATTGCCGTCACCGCTCCATTGGTGAACATTTGTTCCAGGGCACACATTGCCACCATCGACATCGAGAGCCTTGCCAGACTGGGCGTTCACGATTCGATAGTAGCCATTCTCATATACAAATTTAAAGACCTGAGCAAACGTGCCATTAGCAGCATAAGTCTGGACGTTTGCCCCGTTAGAAGAGGACCCTCCGGAGATATCAAACACACGAGATGAATCCGATGCCAGCGAAATAGTGAACCAGCCGTCCAAACCAAGATCGTCGGACGGGGCTACATCGGGAACGGCCGATACAAAACGAACGTTTTGGGCGGCGGTACCGTTGCTCGCATATGTTTGAATATTGGCACCATTCGAGGAAGGTCCTCCTGCAACATCTAGAACAAGATCGGGCAGAACCGCGGACTGCAACCGGAACGAGCCACCAGGCACCGAGGGAACGGCGATCCAGCGCTGGGCACGCGATCCATTGGATGAATACTGTTGAATATTGGTTCCCAACGTACAAGAACCGCCCGCAATATCAAGCACCTTGCCAGAGGAAACGTTTTTGATAATCAAATAGCCGAGTTCATCATGCGAAATATCCCACTGTTGAGCCGCTGTCATATTCGACACATACGACTGAACGTTGCCGCCGTTGACTTTAGAGCCACCGTTCACGTCCAGAACCTTAGCTCCTCCGACGCCGAGCGTCAAGACATAGCGTCCATCAGCAATATTGCCAGCATTTTGCTGGGCAAGTGCATCCAGTTGTTCGCGCTGAACGTCTAAATTGAATAATGTCCAACGCTGAGCAATCGTGCCATTATCCGACCAAGTTCGCACGTTCGTGCCGTTACTTGTATTACCGCCGGCGATATCAAGGCAGATCGACGGATCAAGCGCAGACACCAGCTTGATGGAGCCCCCATCCTTAACGGCAATCCATTTTTGCGCCGCAGAACCATTTGACGCGTATTGCTGAACATTCGTTCCAGATTGAGCGCTTCCACCAGAAACATCAAGAACAAGACCGGAACCACTATTGGTTAATGTGACAAAGCCATTTTGGTCATGAGAAACGGTCCACGTTTGTGCACCTGTGGCGTTGAGAGCATATACTTGGACATTCGCACCCGATGACCTAGATCCGCCCGCAACATCAAGCGTCTGCCAGGAACTTTTTGCCGAGCGAATATAGTAGGTGCCGTCAGCGAGGTCGGATGCGTGGGCGGCTGCAAGCTCGGCGAGGATGGCAGCCTTGGGCTTCTCGAGCGTAAACGTCTGAGCAACGGATTCGTTGGATTGATAGAGACGGATTTCTGTTCCGTTGGAATCGCTGGCGCCAGCGATGTCGATGGCAAAATCATCATCGACGACAGGCGAAAAGACATATCCACCGCCAACCTGTCGAACATGCCATGCAAAGCCCCAAGCGCCATCATCGCCAGTATTCTGTGTAAGACGCGGATGGTCCGTGAAACGAGAGACGTCGTTTGGGTAGCAAAGGTACAACCCCGACTTAATGTTCTTAAAAGCGTATTGACGGCTGCCAAGATCAACAAGGACAAACTGCTGTGCAGCCGTCTCATTTCTACCATACAACTGTATCGCAGCGCCGGCGCTCACCGAACCGCCTGGAACATCGAGCACTCGATGCCCCGACAAAGTCGAGGTAAGAAAATACGTACCGGCATCAAGTGCCGCGTACTTAGAAGGATCAGAAGCCGTGGTAGAAGAGTCAGATTCTTTAACTGTGTCGCTTTCGTTCGCGTTAGTGTCTTGGACTGAATCGTTCGAAGACTGGATCTGCTCGGAATTAATCCCGTCCTTTGTTTGTTCAGATTCTTCAGCGACAGGACTAGCGGAAGATTCTTCAGCAAAAGCAGTCGAGCCCGATTTGAGAACGAGGGGTAAAGCCAGAAGCAACCCCAGGAATAATCCAACTCGTAATAGAGCGCAAACGCGTTTTTTATGACGCATAACATCCCCCAGACGATCTTGCCAACACCAACAAACACAACGCATTGAAACCTCAGGCAAACGCATATCCTTATTATCGAAGCATGCGATATTGCCTGCGATGAAAATGTTTACATGTTTGGTTCATTTAATCGCTGTTCAGCGCGACATGCAACCATTTGAGCAAAAAAGGCGGCTCACAAACTGCGAGCCGCCCCATGACAAGGATTAGTAATTGACCACTTTGGTTCCGTAGGGGATGTTGTCATAGATCCATTTAGCGTGATCAGTTGTAAGCCTGATACAACCTGCCGAAGCACGCCGCCCCATTGTGTGATCCTTCACATTAAACGTTCCCGTATAACAAGGCTGCGAATGGAATAGATAATCTCCGTAGAACTGTGTGTAGTACCAGCAGGTATACCCGTGTCCAAACGAAATGCCCTTTCCGTAAACAGAGAACTCACCCAACACCGTTGGCGACCCATTTTTGCCTGGAGCACACTGCCAGAAGGACCAGAGCCTCCAATTACCACGAGAGCCCCTAAAAATACCCGTACGGCATCCAACGGTATCAGTCAAAATTAGCCATTCCGTGTTGCTGTTATACCACTGTGCACGGTTATACATTGCCTGCTGGTCGGCAGGCAGCGGCTGCACGTACGTAGTAGCTCCGAAGGTAAACCGCTGCGCTCCTGAATCGTTACTTGCGTACAGAGCAATGTTCGTTCCATTCGCATTGTTACCTCCAGAAGCATCGATAACGAACGCTCCATTCAGAGCGGAAGACAACTTAAATCCACCGGGTACATAATCGATATACCAACGCTGAGCAGCACTTCCGTTCCTAGACCATTGTTGGATATTGGTTCCAGAAGATGCAGCACCGTCTTTTACATCAAGAGCCTTGCCACTGGCGGCATTTACGATGTTGTATGAGCCATCACCGTTACGAGAGAAGTTCCATTTTTGAGCACCCGAATCGTTGTTCTGCCAAATCTGAACGTTTGCACCGTCCGAGTGCGATCCGCCAGAAACATCTAAGACCGAACTCGCGCGAGAAGCCATTCGGATGAAATACGTACCATTGTCGATGGTTGCCGAAGTAGCGCGCAGGCGGAATCTCTGCGCAGGGGAGCCATTGGAGAAGTGGACTTGAATATTGGAAGTCGATGCAAAATTACCGCCCTTCACATCAAGCGAAAGGTCTTGGTCATCCGCAGACACAAACTCAATACCATTGCTATCGATTCGCGCCACCCATTGCTGCGCCTTCACATCTGCCGGTGCCATCGTGCAAACATTGGTACCGGAAACAGCAAGTCTGCTAGTTGAGCAAACGGATTCAAACGTATAGGTATTCTTCGCTCCATCCACCTTTTTAAGCAGCCATTTTTGGGCGAAGGAACCATTGCTGGCGTAGAGCTGAACGTTAGCGCCGGAGTCAACAGATGCACCCGCGACATCAAGCACATAGGAGGAATTTGCAGACGGATAGACTTCATAAAGGCCTTCGCTCAGCAGGTCTTCTTGCTCAGCAAAAACAAACGACGTCTGGACGGAATCTCCCGCCGTAGCAGCGACCAGATTTGAACCGGATACCGCGAGCATGAGCCCTGTGCCCTTATTGATAAACGAATAGCTTCCGTCTTCATTGGCTACGACGCTAAAGAGCTGATTGTCGTTGGGGCTTTCATCCCACTGCTGGACATTCGTCCCGGGGACAACGTCGCCCGCTGCAACATCGAGCACCTTACCGGAACCAGCATTACACAGAACATAGTAACCGTCTCGATACTCAGCCTTAAATAACTGGGACAGCGTGCCATTGCAGGAATATGTCTGAACGTTGCCCCCGTTCTTCAATGATCCACCGGCAACGTCAAAGGCAACAGAGGCATTTGAGGAGGGCGAAATAACGCACCAGCCCTTGTCTTTCAAAATGTCATCGCACGGGTCAACTGACGCAGGGTTTGCGGCAATAAAAGTGAAGCGCTGCGCGGCAGTTCCATTCGAAGCATATAGTTGCACGTTTGTCTGAGAGTTCAGAGAGCCACCGGCAACGTCAAGCGTGCGCAGTTGCCAAACAGCAGAAAGAAGTCGAACGCTTCCATCGCCATTCGGTACCGCAATCCACTTTTGTGCATAGTTCGCATCGCCACAAGCCGCGTACTGCTGGACGTTCGTTCCCAGAGAAGTTGAACCCGCGGAAACATCAAGTGCTTTGCCAGACTTTACATTCGTTATCGTGAGATAGCCGTCATCGTCATGCGAAACACGCCAACGCTGAGCGACAGTCGTATTCGATTGATAGATCTGCACGTTTGCACCGTTAGAAGCAGAGCCGCCGACAACATCGAGAACCATTCGAGACAAATCCGGACCGGCAGTTATCGCAAAGTCCCCATCTTTGACAACTTCTCGGTTATCGGAAGCGAGCTTATCGAGCTCGGAACGTACAGCCGTCGGATCCACAAAGTAGAAGGATTGGGCAGCCGTTCCATTTGCACTATACAGCTGAAGTCCAGCACCAGATGCTATAGAGCCACCGGGGACGTCGGCGACCTTTTGTCCGTTCAAGCCCGACACAATCCGATAGCGCTCGCCGTCTTTCTCGATGATCCACTTTTGGGCCTTGGTTCCATTGGCGGCATAGGTCTGCAGCTTCGTGCCGTTGGCGTCTTTGCCGCCCGCCGCATCCAGAACCGCACCAGCACCATGAATCGCAATGGTGCGATACCCGTCCGACGTAGTTGAGACATCGAACGTTTGAATCCAAGAGTAAGCAAACGTATCGAATGACAAAGAGCCACTAGCCGACTTCAGAGCAAACGAGTCGTTCGAAGCCAACACAGCATATGTTCCATCGGGAAGGTCAGCGAGATGCGCCGCCGCCCGATCATCGAGTTGCTGCTGCTCAGTTTTGGCAGGCGTTAGCACCCATCGCTGAGCAGCCGTACCATTTGCCTCATACAACTGCACGGCAGAGCCATTTGCGGCAGCTCCACCCGCCACGTCAATGGCAAACGACTGGTTGAGCGCCGAAATAAAGGTGTAGCTGCCATCGGCCTCTTTAATTGCAATCCAACGCTGCGCAAGGGTGCCGTTATCGGACCAAAGCTGAACGGGATTTCTATTGCTCGCGCTGCCGCCGGGAACATCAAGCGTGCAACCCTTGACAGAAGCAATGACAACAAAGCCATTCTGATCGTGAGACACACGCCAGACCTGAGCATTCGTCTTGTTCCCACTGTACAGCTGCGGCTTTCTACCAGCGGACGCCGTACCACCAGGAACATCCAGTACAAAATTGCTGTTAACCGAAGAGTCAAAAGTGTACAACCCATCCGCAAGGTCGTCGACATGCTCGGAAGCAAAATCATAGACAGACTTGGACTTTTCCGGTTTCACAGCATCAGTCGAATCCGATGCATTCGAATCGAACGTGTTGTCCACGCACATAGCTTCGTTGGTAACGAGCTCGGACTCGTTAAACTGGTCTGCAGCCATGGAGGCATTTGTATCTTGGCCGGTAGCCACGTTGTCTTCAGCAAATGCGGGAACGAGACATATTCCCAACAGAAGCACGATAAACACCGAAGCAAACATAGCTTTTCGATTGCCCATGTCTGTCCCCTTTCATACGGTTGCTTACACTCTATGCCAAGAAGCGCGCCCCATCGTCGAGAGATTCGTGAGCAGCGACAGCTTAACCCCGAAAGGCTAATCAGGTTAAAAGCATGTTGCTGTGGCACAATCGCGAAATCTCTGCTGCAAAGTCACCATGGATCGGCGCCCAACCAAGCTCGCGGCGGAGCTTGCTAGCGTCTATGGCGTATCGTCGATCATGGCCGGGACGGTCCTTAACCCAGTCAATAAAGTCTTCGTCTTTGCCCATTGCTTTAAGAATGAGCTTGAGAACTTCGAGATTGCTTCGCTCGCAATTGGCTCCGACAAGATAGGTCTCCCCGATCTTCCCTTTGGTCAAGATGAGCCAAACGGCGCGAGCGTGGTCATCGACATGAATCCAATCGCGTACGTTCAGACCGTCCCCGTACAATTTGGGACGCTCCCCGCGCCGGACGCATGCAATCGAATGCGGAATGAACTTCTCGGGGTGCTGATATGGACCATAGTTATTACAGCAATTAGAAATTGTTGCCTGCAGACCATAGGTGCGAATCCAAGCTCTCACAAGCATGTCAGATGCCGCCTTGGAGCTTGAATAGGGGCTACTCGGTCGATAAGGAAACTCCTCGGTAAATCTACGCGGATCATCAAGCGCCAGGTCTCCAAACACCTCATCGGTCGAAATGTGATGAAACCTAACTTGATGCTTACGAGCGGTCTCCAACAGCCGATATGTGCCTTCAATGTTCGTCTTTACAAAAGGCTCTGGATCGATGATTGAATTGTCGTTGTGAGACTCCGCAGCATAATGAACGATTGCATCGTGCCCGGGAACCACTTGATCAAGCAAATCCGAATCGCAGATGTCACCAACAGCAAGCTTAACCCTGTCCTCCGGAATCCCAGCAATGCTACCAGGATTAGCGGCATAGGTCAGCTTATCCAAGATGGTGACACGCACATTCGGAACGTTGTTCACAACATAGCGGATAAACGCCGAACCGCAAAAACCACAACCACCCGTAACCAGGATGTTCTTATAATCAGATCCCATACGCGCAGCACTCCCAAGCCATGATAGTTGACCCCTAAACAAACCGCTCGATGCAAGCCTTCAGCCCACGGGTCGACAGATAGAGGCGAACGACATCGATGAGAGAAACGCCCGCGCCAGCTGCGATTTTTCTTGCCACGTTGCGCACGGCAATAGCAGAAGGAAGATCCGTCCAGCTGGAACCAAAGTACTGCCGGAACTCGCCTTTAACGCTCGCAACAGCCGCGGCATAATTCTCGACATCCAATCGTGCAAGGTCAAACACGACCAAATCCAAGAACCACGTGACAAGATCTCCGGGGCACAGGTCTAAAAGACCTCGCCTACCCCAGCGCTCCAGCACTTCGTAAAGCACCAGTAAATGGGCACCGACCTTATCCATGCGCTTGGCGCCCGCATTGAACGTATGCGTCAGCGATTTCCCTTGCATCACGTAGTGATACAGCTTGTCAGGCGCAACGACCGTCTTGGCAGACAGCGGATACGATTCAAACTGAAATACAACGTCCTCGGCAAACTGGACATTTTCGGCAAAACGCAGATACTCACGCTCAACCAGCTCGCGAGAGTATGCCGCACGCCAGACATAGGGCTGCGCATTCACAGAAAACAGCAGAGCCGGATCAAATGACTCAAATGCGCGCGCTTCAGGAGAAAGTAATTGCTTGATGCGCTTAGAGGCCAACTCGGCAGGCTCGCACTCGGCTCCAAACACAACAATCTCGGGATGCTCCTTAGCAAATGCATCGACCAAGAACTCGGCAAGATTTGGCTCGATGTAATCGTCCGAATCGACGAAGTCGATAATGTCGCCGCACGCGACATCCATGCCCGCATTACGGGCAGACGACAGTCCGCCGTTAGATTTCTCGACAACACACACCCGAGAGTCCTTGCATGCATACTTGTCAATAATCGCAGCAGAGTCATCAGGCGATCCGTCGTTAACAACCACGATCTCAATATCCAGACAGGTCTGCCCCAAAAGGGAGTCAAGACAACGAGGTAAGAATTCCTGGGTGTTATAAACGGGGACGATAAATGAGACCTTCGGGTTTGCCATAATTTCCCTACTTCTTAATTGCATCCAGGACGAATGCGGCAACCACGCCCGGGCCGCCGATGCGCGCATAATGCTTCGCGCGACCCATCGCGCCGGCACTGGCAAAGTCCGAAGACTCTGCCAGCCACTTTTGCGGATCGTCGACAATAGCCTTCAAGTTTGCGCGCTTCCACGGCTTAAGGTCTGTTAACTCAAACTCATGGGCCTCAAGCGCCCCATGAAACTCCTGGGCCATACGGTCCAAAAACTCAGCGTAAAACTTGGGATTCAGGCGAATGTAGCTCCACATATACGAATCGTATTTAATGATATTTGCAAACCTAAGCAGCTTGGCAACGTCCTGCGAAGAATGCGACTCGGCGTAATCCTCAACAATCCAGCGATGAATCTCGGCATACTCATCGTTAACGCAATGGACTTTATTAGGCGAATTGACCGAAGAACCCTCGTTATCCTGACGATATGAAAGCACGGAATCATGCAGGTAAACCGCGGTATCGGCAAGGGCAAACACCTTATAGGTAAACGAGGCGTCCTGAAACGCAGCGCCAGGCGTCGGCAAGAAACGAATGGTATTACGGTTCAAGAAGTCTCGACGATACACCGCAGACCAAATCGATGGCTTAAGCGAAAAGGCATCGACGGTGTCGCTCGGGTGAACCGGCTTGCCGCAGTTCTTAGCTTTAAAGAGCTCCATCAGCTCTCGGCGCTCCTCCGGCTTCGACCAATACAGATCAAAATTCGCCTTCGCAAAGTCGGCATTATTGGTATCGGCGGCCGAGACAAGCTTTTCGAGTGCGTCGGGCGCCATAAAGTCATCGGACTCCAAGATGCCAACGTACTTGCCACGCGCCATCTCCAGACCGTGGTTCATCGAGTCGCCGTAGCCGCTGTTGGCCTTGTCGATCATCTTGACGCGCTCATCGCGCTCCATATACTCGCGGATAATCGCCGGCGAGTTGTCGGTCGACCCGTCGTTGATGCAGATGATCTCAATATCCTTGAGCGTCTGCGCCAAGGCGGAATCGAGACACTCGCGCAGGTAGCGCTGAACATTGTAAATGGGAATAAGCAGCGACAGAACAGGGCTGTCAGAGGCGTTAGTAGACAAATGTGCTCCTTAGGAAATACCTGTCGTTTCATGGTATCAAAGGGTCAGCGCGCCAGCGGGCGTTTATATAATCTATGGAGCTCGCAGAGGCAAACCGATACGAAAGGACGTCATGCAGCCCAAAGCCGCACGCAACATATCCATCGAGGCGCTGCGCTTGGTCGCGGTCGCCGGGATTGCGATATTCCACACGTTTCAATGGACCTTCCAAGCCGTCTGCACCGGCCTACCGGAATATGCGCCGCTCGCTGTCTTCCCTTACTCCGGCGCGCTCGGCTTTATCAACCTGCTGGGCTGCTGGGCCAACGAGGTCTTTTTTATTATCTCGGGCTACTTCCTTATTCCCTCGGCGGTACACGCCCTCCAAAACGGGTCATCCGCACCGGATCTCGCTCGTAAATCGTTTGCGCGGTTAAAGAAGATCGTCTTGCCCACGCTCTTTTATTGCACCGCGTGCCTGTTTGTTTCAATGTACGTCTATCCCCTACCCGAAATCTCGCTGCACGAGATTGGCTGGCTCACGCTGGGCATCGAGTTTATCTGGGTCTACGCCGCCTCCGTATTGCTCGTACCGATGATTGCGCTGGCAAGGCAGCGGATCGGCAGAAAAAGGGCCCCGTTTGTCGTAGCACTTCTAGTGTTCGCAACATTTGGAATCAACTGCTATATCGCGGCGACGGCAAACGAAGTTGCCGGTGTCGTTTTATGGCGCAAGCTCATGAGCGCTGTTACCTACCTGGTCGCGTTTATTGCGGCTGGAGAAATGCGCTTTGTCCTCGAACACCACGGCAACGCATCCGGCGCTCAAAAATCCAAGATCGCACTCATCGGACTCGTTACCGCCACCATCGTGCTCGAGCTTCTGCTATCGGCAAATAGCCAGTACGATGCGCTCTGGAAGCTCTCCTACAAGTCCACTTCCGTCATATCCTTTATCTTGGCCGCCGCATCCGTTGCCGCCGCAGCGCTCCATCAGCCGCGCCACGAAGTCCCAGCTGCAGACAAGACAATCATGTCCCTCGCCGCAGGAACGCTCGCTTTCTACGCCGTACAATCATTTACCTGTAATGTCTGGCGACCCATCTTCGACAATGCAATCTACACCATGGCGACAGGCATCCAAACGGGAGAGCCCCGTCCAGCCGCCGCCATGTTGCTCGGAATCCTTATGAGCCTTTGCCTCGCGCTTGCCCTGCTCCTCATGGATATCGTACGCAGGACCGTAGTCGAGGCCATCAAGGCTCGCATGAACAGCTAAGCAGCCTTCCGACTCCGCAAGCCACGAAGCGCGCTAACACCCGAAGCAAATAAAATCGCAAAGACAATCGCCCAGTTCTTGCAGCCAAATACCGGAATATGAACAATCGCATGGTCATGCATAACAACGAAATAGGCCAGAACAACCACCAGAGGCAGCGCCATGAGCAGTGACTGGATCAACACTTTGCGACGACGACCGTCTTGCGCGCCACCCCGTATTGAGCATACGAGTACGGCAATCCAAAGCACCAATACAACAGCAAACGAAACAAGACAAACGACGTTCGAGATCATCGCATAACCAGCAGTTGAGCAAATGGCAAACAGTTGCGGGCTCATGCAATAAAACTCTTTCAAAATCTGAGGCCAGTCAGCTTGGGGCAACAGTGACGAAGTCCCATGCGCAGACCAAAGACCCATCTCGCCCAGAACGTTCGAAAAGACCTCGTCCCAGCCCAGCACAAATGCCGCGACAACCCATTTCATCGCCCAGGTAAACACAAACGAAAGCCCAAACCCAAAGAGCGCCTGCAGCATCGTGGCAACACAGCGCTTGGGGCGCTCACCCTCGGGGAGCGCAATGAAGGCGAAAAAGCAATACAGGGCGACAACTGCGGCAGGAATCGTTAAAAAGTCAAGAAACGAAAACACGGCGCCCGTCGCTATCGACCAAAGGACAAGGCGGCTTGTGAAAAGCCGTGCGTTTGGAGCCGAATCCAAACGAAGGCTCATGCAAGACATCATGATGAGCGCCACAAAGAACGAGATGCACAGCAGCAGATCACCGATAAAATTGAAAAACAGATTGGTCGAGAACAACAGGATTGCAAGGAAACCCAACGTCAATGGCTTTGAAAACCGCTTCCGCAAGGCAACGTAAGCGCAAGCGGAGCCGGCAATCGCCAGAGCAGCTGCGGGCGCCACGACAACGTCGATACCGCCAATAAACAGGCAGAGATTCGAAAGCAGCTGCCATCCATGCCAATACCGGTAGTACTGCTGATGCGTAATCCCGCTGGATTTCGTAACGTCATCAATCTCGGCAACAGCCATCGTCTCAAACGGAGAACCCTGGTCCTTTTGCTGTGCGACTTCAATGATAAAGCGATTGTTATCAAAGCAAACGGGACCAGTTGCAACACGGTGGTCGTAGACATACATGTCAGACAATAGGGCCGAGGACTCCGAACCCTGCGCATGCGACTCGATAACGAACCGCGGAAGACAATTTGCCACCGTATTGCTCAAGACAAATGCGACCTGAAGAACCAAAAACAGCAACATGGCCTTGATGGGAAGGCTATCGGCAAAGGAGGCTAAACGAGTTTTATTCACGGGTCATCCAAACAGAAAGATTGCGTCCACAGGAATCGGCACCTATGTAATACCACAATGCGCGCATGCAATGTCGCTCCGCCCGCACGTCAACCAGGCTTGCAGCAAACGTTCTTGGTGATTAGCGGAACATTACCTGCGGGCGCCCGCCTACGCTTACAATAGTCGTGTCCCATGGGACACGTTGTTTATTCCGCAGGGCCGATACGCTGCCCACGCGAAAGGATATTCTCGTTCATGACTTCCACCCTCCCCGCCCCCATCGATAAGCTCGCCATCGTTGTCGTTACGTACAAACGCCAGGAGCTCTTGGCCAACCTGTTCGACTCTATGACCGATCTCACGGCAACGCCCTGGCGCATCGTGATTGTCGATAACGAGAATTCGCGCGAGACCGAAGCCATGTGCACCGCATTCAACGAGCGCTTGGCCAACCTGTGGGGCATCGACACCGAGCAGCCCGACGCGCAGGGCGGCACCGACCGCGTTATCTACGCGCCGCAGCTTGAAAACGGAGGCGGCGCAGGTGGCTTCTCCGCCGGCACCAAGTGCGCCTACGACCTGGGCGCTCAGTGGTTCTGGGTGATGGACGACGATGTGCTCGTAATCCCCGAGGGTATTGAGCGCCTGGCCAAGTGGACGGACCGCTACGACGTTATCCAGGGTTCGCGCCTGGACTTCGACGGCGGCGCGTTCTTTTGGCAGTACCAACTGATCCTTTCGTTTGGTATCCCCAACCCCATCGCCAAGTGGGACCTGGGCCCCGAGGGCTACCGCCCCATGAACCAGTTGTGCTTTGAGGGCGGCCTGTTCTCGCGTCGCGTAGTCGACAAGATCGGCCTGCCCGACGCGCGCTTTTTCATCTACGGCGACGATGCCTGCTACGGCTATGTTGCCAGCCAGCACTTCCCCGCCGCCGTTGTTGCCGACGTGGTGCTCAAGCGCGCCCGCGCCGTCTCTAACTGGGACATCGCCGGCAAGCGCCAGCTCAACTCCACGAGCGACACCAATCGCTACTACATCATGCGCAACCGCGGTTATCTGGCCCGCTACATGCAGATCTATGGCGACTATCACCCCATGCTGTTCCGTCTGGGCAACGCCGCGACCTTCTGCAAGGAGTTCATTCGTCTGGCCGCCGTTGACAAGTGCTTTAAGACCGGTATTCCGGCGCTGCGCCGTGGCATGAAGGACGCCCGCAAAATCGTCAAGGACCCCAACTGGAAGCCCATGCCGCCCCTGAAGGACGCGGAGTAGTAAAGGGCTTTCGCCATCCCCTATAACCGCTGGCACACCACGGACACACGCTGCCCGTCAAAGCCAAAGCCCCAACGCATGCGACCAACGCCGGGTCGCGGCACGCGGATATCATCGATGCCGTTGCGCTCGATTTCGAGCAGCGCCTGAACCGCCAACAGTTCCAGGCCCAGGGCATCGACGCCAGGGTCGTACATCATGTTGATCGAAATGAGCGGTCGCTCATCGAGCATGCCGAGCGTGTCGGCCACGTCAAACACCCGACCGGTGGGAATCACCTGGATATCCCAGCGATCCGAGACGCCACTTCGCTTGGAGCTGGGATTGCAATAGCCGGGCAGCCCAAAGCAGAGCCCCTGCAGCGCCAGATGATAGGCTGTCGGCATATCTGATTGGCCCACATCGATGCCTAGATCGCCGATAGCACAGCTCAAAGCCTGCTTTACAGCGTCCTCGTCTCCTCGACATAGCCCGTCATGGAACGAGTCGATAACTCCAACGTCCTCAACGGCGCACTCAAACCATTCCAGAATTACAAGACGGAGCGCCTGACCCACTTCGCTGTTAGGCAGACGCAAGGAGCGAAGGCACGCGCCGTCCTCCGAATGCCCTGTCATGTCCGTCGTAAGGAATCCAGACAGATACAGCGCAGTCCAGATATCTTCGGGCTTGGCGGCATCGGCCTCCTCGGCATGCGCATGCACCGGCGCCTCAATAAACCCATGTGGCTCAAGCAAATCGAACAATGCGGACAAGTGTATGAGGCTCCAGTCACCGATGCATGCGCTTAGACTGTCGGCATAACCATACAGATCCGCCCGAACAGGCGCGACGCAACCGCGATGCGCGTAGTCCACCACACGCTCCGGGATCGAGCAATAAAAACCACCAAACAGATAGCCCTCGAGCCACTCACGCGCGTCATCCAGACAGTCGTTGCGACCGATGCGATCCAACAGCACTTGGACTTCGTCGTCCGAAAAACCGAACCATCGATCACACCAACTCGACAACGGTGTCGCCGACCGATAGGAAACCCCACGCTGGGACAACGCAAACTCGGCAGGACCGGGGCGTTCGCCCATCAGACACGTCAATCGCAACGAGTCGCCGGCGTCGGCAATGGTGTCGAACAACATTCGGCTGAGCGACTCTAGGGAATCCACGCTACCATCGTCCTTAGCGTCCAAACGCTTTGGACATACCGCGTCGTAGTCGTCTATCAGGAAAACAACCTGCTCATCGAAAGCTGTCCGGAGCAGCTTAATAAGCACGCCGAGCGCCGCATCGACCTCCCTATCGCTGGCCACTCCACGCGCCGTCCTCTCGATAAGACGAACCTCACGTCTTGACAGATCAGGCGCTACAAGCAGTGGCAGCAATCGGGCGCACTCGCGCACGACAGCGCCGCGAATAGCTGCCGCAGCACCAGTGCCATGCCTCGAAGCGGCAGCTGTAAAGTCGAGCATAATGACCGGATAACACGCGTACTCATCACGATAGCGACCGCCGCCCGCCTGCCAAATCTGGGTGCAGATGAACGGGCTTCGATCCAACAGCCGGTGATCAGGTCGTTCCAAATAGTATTTGAGCATCGATAGATTCACGCTCTTGCCAAAACCCTTGGGTCTGCAGCAAAGCGCAACAGATGCTTCGCTGTCCAATATATCGGCAATAAACATAGTCTTATCGACGAGTAAATACCGATTGATCGCATCGGAAAAGTCGTGTACATCAACCGGCAGAGCTGCGTTATCCGCATAATTGAGCAACCGTGCGCCAAACGCATGAGCACCACCATCATTTGCCTGTTCAGACACCAAAACACCCCTCCCCAAATCGCAGCACGATGCCAATTGTAATGACCGCCTAGCACGTATTGATGTCACCACGCAAACATATCGGGCAACGGTAGCAACATGGGGCATGAGGGGGCATAACGAATCGTTGCACAAACAAAACGGGGTCCGATGCAATTGCACCGGACCCCGTCCCGACTCTAAAGGTATTCGACAACCGAGAGGCTACTCCTCGGAGCCGTCCTCCCCAAAAGCCTTCTTCTGCTGATCGAGCTTATGTTTACCACTCACAATAGACGTGGCACCCAGCGTAGCCAAGCTTGCACTAGCAAGGCTCGCCATCACAATCAGATCGCCCGTCTTGGGCATATTGCCGCCAGATGACTTGGTCGTTGTAGTCGTCGTGGTCGTGGTGATCACCGTTTTGGAGTCATTATGCTCCTGGACCTGGTCATCGGCATTTCCCTTACCGCTGTCCTCGCCCTGCTGCTTTCCGTCCTCGGGCTTGCCCTTGCTCTCGTCCTTCTTCTGTTCGGACTTGTCGCTCTGCTCCTCAGAGCTAGAACCCTTATCAGATTCGGTCTTCTCGGAAGACTCGTCCTTGGAGTCGCCCTTTGCGGCCTCGGTCTTTTCCGTGGAAACCTGATCAGAGTTGTCCTTGTTCTGGGTCGAGCCGTTATTGACACCAGCCATCAGCGAAGAGCCCAGCGTAGAACCAAGCTGCACGGAGAAAGAAGGCTTCTTGTCCGGCGAAGCAACGGGAGTGTCCGGCGCCTTATTCGAGTCGTCCTTGGAAGCATCGGAATCAGGGGTTGTGGCAGAGCCAGAGCCGTTGTTAGAGCCGGTGTCAGCGGACGAATCGCTCGAGCCGGTGGATGAGTCAGAGGTGTCAGCGTCGGTCGAACCAGAAGCGTCGCTGTCCGTATTGCCGGCAGAGCTTGAAGACGAATCGCCCGCAGCAGAGCCGTTCGAATCGGAGCCGTTCGAGGTAGAGCCGTCGTCGGTAGTACCACCATCAGAACCATCACCGTCAGTATCGGTCGAGGGCGCATCCATCCTGTCATCGTTGGCATCGTCACTCGAGTCGTCATTCGAATCAGGTGTCGGCGAGGGCGCCGGCGTAGGCTCGGGCTGCATGGGCATCGCAGCGGCAGCCTCGTCCTCAGCGATATAAACCAAGCAGTCCTTCAGCTCGTTGCGGTAGCGATTCTTCCAGCCCTCATGATACTGGGGCTGGCTCGAATACTTGGTGGCGACATTGTTGACCACGCTGTTGGAAAGCGCCGTCACAAACTCGCGATCGGTCATACTGTTAGAAAGGTTTGCCCAGCGGAAGAAGTCCCTGCAACCACCGGTGCCGCACATGTTGGTGATACTCCACACCATGCCCTTAACGCAATCGGCGCGGCCCGAAACATCAATGCCCAAGCCGCTCTTGAGCCACGCCTCGGTCACCGCATAGTACGAGTTGTACGCATAGGCATCTTGAAGTGCTGAGAACTCAACAGGATCGGTGTTGTACGCACCTTGGAAGGCATCTTGCGCGATATGGCCCAGCTCGGTGAGCTGGCCGTTCTCGTACATGGCATTGCTCGCGTTGGAAATCTCGCTGCCGCGATCAATCGCATCCTTGAGCATGCTGTATTTTTCGGGGCTGTAGTTGTAGACCTGCTTCATAAACGGAATGAGCGACCAACGACGGTCGAACTGGTAATAGCCCAGCGCGTTGTAGCCGTCACCATACGAAAAGCCCTGGTTATAGTTGCCGTGGCTCTCGTACTTGGTAAAGTACTTCATCTCGGCGGTCACGTTGACAAACGAAACGCCCTGAACCGACCTCAGCACGCCCGAGAAGGACTGCTGGGTGTAAAGGCCCTTATCGATATCGGTGGCATCCGAGGCAACGCCCGGCGTGGGCTCCTCGGCAGCGGCGGGTGCCGGCGCGGAAACGGCGCCAAACGAAAGCGCCAGCGTCAGGCCCGCGACAATAGCAGAATGCTTAGGCTGCATAAGATCCTCCCTGCATTGGTGTAGTTAAAGTGCGGTTTGCAAAGATAGAGTTAAGTATTGCAGCTCACCCGTTGTTGCACAACAACCCCTCGGTAAACGGCAACAACCCTCCGCAAAATCTTAAGGAATTGCGTTCAACCTACAGCTTAATATCGAAGTTAATTTCTGGAACGGCAGCCAAGTCGGCCAACGTCACGCCGTCGACGTACTTTTCGATCACGTCGTCCAGACCGCGCCAGAATTTGACGGTCGAGCACAGGTCGCTGCGGGTGCAGCTGTTGTCGATGCCGTCGCACGCCACGGGCGCCGTGCTGCCCTCGACAGCGCGCAGGATGTCACCAGCACGCACCTCGGCCGGGTCCTTGGCCATCATGTAGCCGCCACCCTTGCCGCGCACGCTCTTAAGCAGGCCCGCCTTCATAAGCGGACGGACCAGCTGCTCCAAGTACTTTTGCGAGATATGCTCGCGGTCGGCAACCTCACGAAGGGCAATCTTGCCCTCGGCGTCGCCCAGCGCCGCGATATAGATCATCAGCCGGAGGGCATAGCGGCCCTTGGAAGAAATGAGCATACCTACCCTCCCATCGCATCTGGGACAACATAACCAGGTTTGTTTGTCCCAAATCTTAAGTAAGTGGGACAAACACAACAGGTTATTTTGTCCCAGAATTTGAAAAGTCGAGTGGATTAGTCGGGTTTTCCCTTGACTAACGCCGAACCCATAGTAACTTTATTCCGAGAAGATTCCTAGGGTTTAGTGCACCTATGAGTACACCATATACAGAGAGGGACAGCATGAGCGCAAATCCGCTGCTTTTCATCGAAGGTCTCACCGCCTCCGTGGACGAGAAGACGATCCTCCACAACGTCAACCTCAACGTCGCCGCCGGCGAGACCCACGTGCTGATGGGCCCCAACGGCGCCGGCAAGTCCACCCTCGGCCACCTGGTCATGGGCGACCCCGTCTACACGGTCAACGACGGCCGTATCGTCTTTGACGGCCAGGACATCACCGAGCTCACCACCGACAAGCGCTCGCGCGCCGGCTTGTTCCTGAGCTTCCAAGCGCCGGTCGAGATCCCCGGCGTGCCGCTGTCGAGCTTTTTGCGCGCCAGCATCGCCGGCCGCCCCGGCCTGGCGATGAAGGGCAAGGAGTTCCGCCGCCGCGTGAAGGAGCTCGCCGCCGAACTCGACATGGACACCGCCTACCTCAATCGCGAGCTGGGCGTGGGCTTCTCCGGCGGTGAGAAGAAGAAGGTCGAGATGCTGCAGCTGCTGCTGCTCCAGCCCAAACTCGCCATCCTGGACGAGACCGACTCCGGCCTGGACGTCGACGCGCTGGGCGTGGTCTCCCGCGGCATGGATGCCTACCGCAAGAGCACCGACGGCTCCCTCGTCATCATCACCCACAACACGCGCATCCTCGAGCACCTCGACGTCGACCGCGTGCACGTCATGGTGCGCGGCCGCATGGTGGCCGAGGGCGACTCCTCGCTCATCGAATCGATCAACGAGCAGGGCTTCGAGCAGTTCGAGCAAGCCGGTGCGGAAGCGGCGCGCGAGCCTGTCGCCGCGCTCTAGGAGGCACGCATGACTAAAGAGTTCCGAACCTATGTGGAGGACGTCGACCGCACGCTGTACGATATCAGCGACGCGACCGACCCATCCCTCCGGCTCGACGCAGGCCTCACGCCCGACATCGTCCGCGAGATCTCGGCCAA
>OGXF01000894.1_pt1 | contig 24981 bp, 20 predicted proteins | sample 1576191 | NCBI WGS metagenome assembly OGXF01 (sample SAMEA3541545, study PRJEB24748) | human gut metagenome | biome: human gut; feature: human-associated habitat; material: faeces | place: China | collected 2012
TTCTTTTTATCACCGGCTGTCTTTTTCTTCAGCATCACAAAGAGTGCTCCGACGATCAGACACTTCAGCGCCGTCTCAACAAACGTCTTTGGCGCATCCTGCATATATCCATTTAACATATCAAAGATGGTAAGTCCCAGCGTTCCGGATACGGCTCCTCTTTTTCCTCCCTGAAGTAACAATCCCATTACGACAAATATATGTCCGAAATGAAGAAACGGTGTTCCGACTGCTGCCGGAAGCGGAATTCTGAAAGACTGGATTCCAAGAAATGTAATCGCTGTAAAGAATGCCGTGATCACCAGATTCTTCACCTTATCATTATGAATGGTCTTTCCTGCTGCTGTATTTGTACTCATTGTACTCTTCCTTCCTGTTGTAATATGTAATGAAAAATAAATTCTGCTGAATATATTAGCACGATAGTGGATTCGTCCAAACAGCCAGTTGTAACATTTTCATACAGGCCAGTTTATTTTTCACACCAAAGGAAGTCGTACCCTCTTAATCTTATATCTTTTAATTCCATCTTTTCACTCGTCAGCAGATTACGATATACTCCATCTTCCTGCATCCACGCTGTCTTCTCCTGATCACTGAAGTTGAATATTCCAAAAAATCTTCTTCCCTTATATTCACGTAATATGCAAAGGACACTGTCATCATGCACATCGTATGTATACACATCTGCATCTTTATCAAATGTTATTTCCTGTCCGCGGATCTTTTCCAACCGGTCAAGAGTCTGGAAGATACTTCCCTGAACAGTTGTGGGATTATTCTTATTCTCTGCAAGCTCCCACTGCAGCTTACCACGATGGATGTATCTTGAATCTGCACACTTAGCAGGATCTTCTTTATAACTATAGTCGTTCACCTGCCCCAGTTCATCGCCACTGTATAACATCGGGATACCCGACTGTGTCAACATATATGCATGCAGCATAAGATCTTCCCTGACCGCAGTTTCCATTGCTTCTTTGTTTTGTTCAAATCCGGCTTTTTCAATTCCACACATCGATGCTGTTGTCCCACAGAAACGTGCATCCTGCGTTACCGGATCATCATTATACAATTCTCCGCGACTTATACTTCCCGCTATTTCCCCTGTAAAATAATCATTCAGGTAACGCTTATGTGGGATTTCTTCCATCCCCCACTGTTTCAGGGTCTCATAATCCAGTCCCCATCCGATATCATCATGACAGCGCAGATAGTTTAAAAATACATACTGTTTCGGCAGATGATTCAGAACATCCATCTGCTTTTTCAATAATCGGATATCTTGTGTCGCCATGCTGTTCCAGGTCGTTGCCATGGTAGTCACATTATAAAGCATGTGACATTCCGGTTTTTCTACCGTACCAAAATACGGCACTACTTTTTCCGGTTCCATTACAACTTCACCAAGAAGTAATACACCCGGACATACGATTTCTGCAATCATACGCATCATACGGACGATTGTGTGTACCTGTTTGAGATTTCTGCAGGTAGTTCCTATTTCTTTCCAGATATATGGCACCGCATCAATTCTTACGATATCTATTCCCTGATTTGTCAGATACAGGAAATTATACATCATCTCATTAAACACTCTCGGATTGCGGTAATTCAAATCCCACTGATACGGATAAAATGTTGTCATTACATAATGGCCATTCTCCGGAAGATACGTAAAGTTTCCAGGAGCTGTTGTCGGAAATACCTGCGGTACTGTCTCCTCGTATTTCTTCGGTATCTCATCATTATCATAGAAGAAATACCGGCTCATATACTCTCCTTCGCCAGCTCTTGCCCGTTTCGCCCATTCATGATCTTCTGACGTATGATTCATAACAAAATCCATACACACATTGATATCTTCCTCATGACACTTTTCTGTCAGTTCTGCAAGATCTTTCATCGTACCGAGATCCGGACGTACCTTACGGAAATCTGCCACCGCATAACCGCCGTCAGATCTGCCTTCCGGCGTATCCAGGAAAGGCATAAGATGAAGACAATTAATGTTGCATTCTTTCAGATACGGAATCTTTTCTTTTACACCTTGCATATTTCCCGCAAAATTATCTATATAAAGCATCATGCCAAGCATATCTTTCCTGTGATACCAGCCGGCTTCCTGCTCTCTTTTTGCATCTCTTTCTTTCAGTTTGCTACTCCGTTGTCTGTAATACTCATACATCTTGGAACACAATTCCGCGAACATATCATCGTTCTGATAAAGTTCCATGTAAAGCCACCTGAGCTCATCATGATGTTTCTCTAACCTATATTGAAAAATACTGTTATTTTTTTCTACTCTTTTTCCCATTTTTATACTCTACTCTTCTGCTGTCAGATGCATCTGGTATGCCTTGAATTCTCCCATTTCCACAGGCATCGGAATTCCTGCTTCCATAAGTGCTGCACCATTATAGCTCTTTCCTGTTTCCGTGTCACGATAGATCGCACTACATTTCAATCCTTGAAGCTTTACATAATTCACAGTCATATTTCCATGAATTTCCTGCAGTACGACATTCAGAAGAACTTCTTTCTGATCTTCGGATACATATGCCCATGCTGCATATTCCTCCCTCGCAGGATCAGACAACCGATAGTACAATCCCGTCTGGATCAGTGGTGCGAACTTCCGGTATTCTTCCACCTGTAACCGGATCTCCTGCTTCTCTTCTTCGGAAAGTTTTCCAAGATTCAATTCATATCCGAATGTTCCGGCCATTGCCACTACACCTCTGGTATGCAGAGATGTGATCCTTCCTGTCTGATGATTCGGCACTGCTGATACGTGTGACCCTACAGCGGATACCGGATAACCGAATGAAGTACCATATTGGATCTGCAATCTGTCCAATGCATCTGTATTATCACTGCACCAGATCTGCGGTGTATAATACATCATTCCGGCATCAAATCTTCCACCGCCGCCGCTGCATCCTTCGATCAGCAGATCCGGATATCTTGTCACGATCCTTTCCAGAAAATCATATAATCCAAGAACGTAATCATACATGACCCTTCCCTGATCTTCGGTTCCTCTAGAGAACACATCCATAAGGCTCCGGTTCATATCCCATTTCACATACTCAATATTTCCCTGATCCAGGACTTTACAGATCTGATCAAATATATGATCTACAACCTCTTTTCTCGAGAAATCCAACACCAGTTGATTTCTTGCATGAACCGGATTCCTTCCCGGAATAGTAAGTGCCCAGTCCGGATGTTCTCTGTACAGATCACTGTCTTCCGAGATCATCTCCGGCTCCACCCAGATTCCGAATTTTACACCCAGATCATTAATCTTCTTTATCAGATCTCCCAGTGTCCCCCCAAGCTTTTTCTCATTGACAAACCAGTCCCCGAGACCGCTGTTATCATCATCACGTTTTCCAAACCAGCCGTCATCCAGCACCAGCATGTCAATGCCTGCATGCTTTGCCTCTTTTGCCAGTTCGTATAAGGTATCACCATCAAAATCAAAGTAAGATGCTTCCCAACTGTTCACCAGAACCGGACGGACACTTTCTTTGTACTTTCCTCTGCAGATATGCTGTCTGATACATCTGTGCAGATTCTGTGAAAGAAGGTTCATTCCACTTCCGGAAAAAGTAAGAAGTACCTCCGGTGTATAGAATGTTTCTCCTTCTGCCAGCGGATACGAGAACATCTCATCCTGCAGCCCCATAAGCGCACGTGTCTGTCCAAACTGATCTTTCAGTGTCTCACCTTTAAAATTTCCACTATATACGAAAGACATTGCATAACAATTTCCATATTGATCCGTCGTATTCTCATCCGCAAGAATCATCATCGGATTATACTGATGGCTCGAAGTTCCTCTCACACTTCCGATCACATGACTTCCATGTGTGACCGGCTCTCTCTGCATCGTTCTCTCCATTGCATGTCTTCCGTAAAATGTCAGAAGATCATATTTTCCCTGAACAAAATCCAGACATGCAGACTGCGCTTTCCTGATACATATCTTTCCTTCGCCACGATAGACGATCTTCTCGCTTCTTGTGATCACATCATAATCAGGAAGCACACCATACTGCAATGTAACTTCTACGCCTGTAACCGCATCTTCCATTACGATCTCCAGTGTCTGGCTCTCCGTCTCATCCGCATAGACTGCCGGAAGACCCGGAATCTTATATTTTCCATTGAAAATGTGATGCGAACGGTAACGCAGATCACACGCTGTACTTCCATCTGCATTTTCAACGATCAGTGCCGTGCTTCTGTAATCTCCGGTTCCATAGGAAGGATACTCCTGCGGAAGTGCATCCATGGAATATGTTCTGTCATCCCCTGCATCAAACGGATTTCCAGAGAATCCCCTGTCATAATACGTCAGCAGATAATCCATGCAGCTTCCATCTGTTTTCTTTCCATAATACAGGTGCAGGAGGAACCCATAAGGGTCCACCTGCATCTGATACGTTGTATTCTTTGTCTGTATTGTAAATGTCCTGTCTGATTTACTGTAAACAATTCCCATTTTCCAGTCTCCTTTTTTGTGTCTTTTGTCCGGTTTGTATGTTCTTTATTTTACAGCTCCATTTACCACACCGTTCAGGATATGCTTCTGACAGATCAGATAGAAAATCAGTATCGGCAGAAGTGCCAACAGGTAAGAGGCAAATGCCAGGTTATAGTTCGTTCCAAACTGTGTCTGGAAATTAAGCTGTGCCAGCGGCAGTGTGTTCTTTCCTGTGCCTGACATAATAACCAACGGTGTCATAACGTCATTCCATGTTCCAAGTGCTGTCAGAACCGCAACCGTTGCATGCATTGGTTTCATGATCGGAAAGATGATCTTCCAATAAGTTGTCCATGTACTTGCTCCATCCACGCATGCTGCCTCTTCCAGTGCTCTCGGAATGTTTGTCAGATATCCGGAATACAGCAGCACATTCATCGGCATATAAAATACCAGATATAAGATGATCACTCCGGCTCTGTTCGCAAGTCCCATCTGCGCCGTCTGTTTCACGACCGGCATCATCAGGATTGCGAAAGGTACGAACATACCACTGACAACATAAAAATAAATAAACTTATAAAATTTACTATGTGCCTTATTTCTTGCAATTGCATATCCAAGCAGTGAATGGATCAGAATTGCAAGCACTACCGTCACAACTGTGATCAGCAGACTGTTCCCCAATGAGTTCCAGAAATCTGTCACTTTCATCGCCTCTGTAAAATTACTCAGACTGAAATGCTTTGGAAGTGATAAGATTCCTGCGACATCATTCGTCATTTCCGAAGGTTTCTTCAGCGCAATGACAACAGTCATATACAATGGAAATACTACAGTGATCAGCCCTGCGATCAAAAGAATCGTTACAGGCCAGTTTATTCTTTCTTTCCCAACTTTTTTCATTACAACTGTTCCTCCTTCTTACCGGTGATAGTCAACTGCATTACCGAAATCACTACAATCACAATAAAGAAAATAACTGCATTTGCGCTTTGGAATCCAAACTGTCCGCCGCTCATTCCGTTATTATAGATCAGGTATGAGATGGATTCTGTACTCTGGGCAGGGCCTCCTTTTGTCAATGCCATGATCTGATCAAATACCATCAGGAAGTTTTTCACACTCAGAACCATATTAATAGAGAAAAATGGAATGATCAGTGGAAATGTCAGGTTCCTGAACTTCTTCCATCCTGTAGCACCATCAATAGCACCTGCTTCATATACATCCTCCGGAACTGTCTGAAGTCCCGAAATATAAATGATCGTGTTCATTGCTATCGACTGCCATGCACACACGATCACAATCGCGATCCACGCAAGATTTGTATTAGAAAGCATACTGGAACTAAATGTCTTACTTCCGATCATTTTTCCAAATACAGGGAGGATATACGTAAAGAAATAGTTGAAAATATATCCTACCACCAGTGCTCCCAGTACATTCGGGATAAAATATGCACCTCTGAGTGCGCTTTTGAACTTAATCTTGCTATTTAGTCCGAGTGCCAGCAAAAGACTCAATACATTTGTCAAAATTGTCGCCGCAATTGCTAACTTAAATGTAAAGATATATGAGCCTCCGACCCTGGAATCGGTAAACAGATCTTTATAATTGCGAAGCCCTACCCAGTCGTAACTTCCATATCCTTTAAAATTGGTAAAACTATAGATTACACCTTTGATCAGCGGCAGCGTATTGAAGCAGAAAAATAATGCAACAATCGGAATCGTGATCAGAAGAAATGTCCGCTTTCTATCATTTAATTTATTCTTTTTCATCATACTAACTCCTTGAACTTCCGTATTACCGGTAACTTATCTCTCTTAGTCATTATGCGATTTCTCGTAATCTTCCACTTTACGGATAATATCACGATTATATCTTACCCAGTCTGTATCAAATTTCTTAAGAAATGCCTCGCTGTCTTTTTTCATCAGGAATGTCTGGATCTGGGCATCTACTGCCATTTCCGATGGATAATAATGATCCTGGTAGTCTGACATTTTTCCTTCTTTTATATATTCTTTCATTCCTTCAAGGGTTGATGGCAGTTCAAAATCTCCCTCTTTACAAGGAACTGCCTTCTGCGCATCCAGATATGCCTGTACATTCTCATCTTCCAGGAGAAAATCTAACACTTCATATGCTGCCTCTTTATTTTTGCAGTCTTGCATTACGCAGAACTGAAGATCTATTCCTGAGTTCAACTTATTTTCTTCCTTGTTATTACTTGCCGGCATTACAAATGAATCAATCTCCATATCCGGATTCACCGTCTGGATCTGTGGAATTGCATAACTTCCGATCGTATACATTGCGGATTCACCTTTTGCAAATGCCGTACATGCCCCATTGTAATCATATGCAAACGGGTCATCCGGTCCATATGGAAGCAGCTCCAGCATACGTTCTGCCACTTCTTTATATTCTTTCGAAAATGTTGTCTTTCCGCGGTTCACCTGCGCACACACATCTGCGGGTGCAAGATCTACCGCAACCGCATTCCACGGTGCAAGACAAGTCCATGTATCTTTAAATCCAAAATAAAATGGCTGGATTCCTGCATTCTGTATCTCCTGACACAGGCTCATGAGTTCATCCCATGTAGTTGGTATTTTCCATCCATGTTCTTCGAACATTTCCTTGTTGTAAAGAATTCCTGCTGCATTTGCAACGTATGGTACCGCATAAGTTCCTTTTTCCGGAACAAATTCCAGATTTTTATCAATTTCTTTATATGCCTCTTTAATATCTTCCAGACCTTTATAGTCGGAAATATCCATCAACATATCAGAATCGATAAAGTTTGAATAGTTCACGTCTCCTCCGATTCCAATAATATCCGGATTATCCTCCCGGATAAATCTCGTCTTCAAAACAGTCATTGCATCATTCGGAGATTCAATTGTAAGATGAATATCATCATGTGTACGGTTGAATTCTTCTTCTATTTTCTCAAATGTTTTTACTGCTTCCGGCTTATACTGCACAAGTTCTATTTCTGTCTTTCCTGTCTCTTCCTTTTGTCCGCATCCCTGCAACGTCATAGCCCCAGCCATCGTAAGAACCAGTCCGGCACTTACCAGTTTCCTGTACTTCCTATGCATGTTTTCACACTCCTTTTGCTCCGTTCCTTCCTGATTTTGAACCTTTCCCGGGATATTCTCTTGTTTTCATCGTCAGGTTTTTTTCGTTTCTTATTTACAATTAAATTGTAACATACCATTATGCGTCTATAAATATCCTCATATTATATATTTTATTGCAAAATGCGATTTTTTCCGTTATATATTGAAGTTATCTAGCATTTTGGTATATACTGTTTTAAAAAGGAGGATTCCTATGAGTAATCTTTTATTTTCCGTTTTCCAAAATGAAAATTTTGTCGATATCGGACTTTATCAGTATGGCTGGGAACAATGTGAACCTTCCCATTCTTTTGGACCTGCCGCCAGAAACCATTATATCTTTCACTATGTGATATCCGGAACCGGAACTTTAATGGCCGACGATTCTTCCGGCAATACAATAAAATATCAGGTGAAAAGCGGACAGGGTTTTATGCTATTTCCTAATCAGATCAATACTTACATCGCAGATCAGGATCTCCCATGGGAATATACCTGGATTGAATTTGACGGACTCCGTGCCAAAGAGATTGTCTCTACTGCCGGACTCAGTCCGGATCATCCGGTCTATCATGCCGGTTCGAAAGATCTCCGCAATGAAATGATGAACGAAATGTTATATATTGCCAGACATTCCGGTTCCTCCTCCGATTCACCGTTCCATATAATCGGACATTTGTATCTCTTTTTGGATTATTTCATGCGTTCTGCTGCTACAGTGCGCATGAACCATAGCGGGAAGATCAGAGATTTTTACATCAAAGAAGCATTATCTTATATTGAGCAAAATTTTCAGAACAATATTACCATTGAAGACATTGCTTCTTTCTGTGGTCTGAACCGGAGTTATTTCGGAAAGATTTTTCACGACTCCATCGGAAAATCTCCTCAGGAATTCCTGATCAGTTACCGCATGACGAAGGCTGCAGAGCTTCTGAAACTAACCTCTTTATCCATTGCGGATATTGGAAATGCCGTCGGATATCCGAATCAGTTACATTTTTCAAGAGCATTCAAGAATACCTATGGAACTTCTCCAAGAAGCTGGCGCAATGAAAATAAATTAGAACCTGATATGTAAAAAATCAAGCGGAAAAGGATTATTTTGATTTTAAAAATATTTTCCTTTTCTGCTTGATTTTTTTCTTTTCCTGGTATAATATACACATATAGTAAACATAGTATTAAAAACTACATGTCATATTTTCGACATTCAGGAGGTGCATGACTATGGCAGAGCAGTTAAAAGAACACATTAAAGATCCGGGAAGTGCGATCACACATTTTATCGGAATGCTGATGGCAATATTCGCAGCAATCCCATTGCTTTTAAAAGCAGCGCGCGAACCAAGTAAGATTTACATTATCGCAATTGCTGTGTATGCGGCAAGTCTGATCTTACTGTATGCGGCAAGCACAACTTACCATACATTCGATAAATCAAAAAAAGTAAATACCATTCTTAAAAAGATCGATCACATGATGATCAGCGTTCTCATCGCTGGAAGCTACACTCCGATCTGCCTGTTAGTACTTGGCGGCAGGACCGGGATCATCCTTCTTGCGATCGTATGGTCATTTGCCATCGCCGGAATCCTGATCAAAGCATTCTGGGTATACTGTCCGAAATGGGTTTCCTCCGTGCTTTATATCGGCATGGGCTGGACCTGCGTACTGGCATTTACACAATTGCTGAATTCTTTAAGTCCGGCGGCTTTCGTATGGCTGCTGGCCGGTGGTATCATCTACACCGTTGGCGGCGTGATCTATGCGTTGAAGCTTCCGATCTTTAACAGTAAGCACAAATATTTCGGAAGCCATGAGATCTTTCATCTGTTTGTGATGGCCGGAAGCGCCTGCCACTTTGTGGTGATGTATGCTTTTGTACTTTAATGAAATTCATATGAAAAAAGCTGCCGGTGGCAGCTTTTTTCACTTAATATCATTTATTTTTACTTATTCTGCGAGTTCGAATTCATTCGGGATCTTCTCTCCAATTTCGATCTCCTTATCCACACTCTTTTTCACATAAGTTTCCGTTTCCTTGGATCAGCAGTTCCTTTTCTCTCCGTGTCAACTGTTTGATCGCATATTCCCGGCTCATTGCCTCATTCTTCGTCTCATGTTCTTCGTAATACACAAGCTTCACCGGTCTTCTGGTCTTCGTGTATTTTGCACCTTTTCCACTGTTGTGTGCTTTTATCCTCTTATCCAGATCATTTGTCCAGCCTGTGTATAACGTACTGTCTGCACATTTTATGATATAGGTATAATTCATGTAGCTTTCCCCACTTATCCACAATCGGTCTGATTTTTCCTGTAATAATCCACTTTATTTTATCCGTTATCCTGCGGAAAGTCAATTTTATCCACCCCTCAAAAAGAAGGACCGCACAAGAAAAGGACAGAGATTTCTGGGAATCCCTGTCCTTTTCTTTTAATCCTGATCCGCCGTATACTCCACCGGGTTCACCGGCTGTCCGTTTTTGCGCATCTCAAAATATACATTACAGCCTTCTTTGCTGTAATACTTCGTCGGCTGGCTCACATAGCCAAGCACACTTTTCGCTTCTACATAATCCCCGACCTTCACAGGTACTTCTTTCAGCTGTCCGTATAACAGCTCGTATCCGTTTCCGATGTCTACATTGACCGTTGTTCCCGTCTGCGCACTGACATCGATCGACTTGATGATCCCGGGTGCGCCGCAGAGCACCTGGTCTCCTTCTGCGCCTTCGATGATCACGGCCGGATTATACTTATACTGATCCAGCGTCTGGAAATATACCGTCTTATCCATGCTGTAGCTCATGATCACAGCCCCGTTCACCGGCCATAGAATGTAGCTGTCTTCTGTAAAATTAATATTATGACTCTTTCCTGCTGTTGCCTGGGTTCCCGTTCCATTCTGTTCGGACTGATCTGTCATTCCAGTTCCGTCTGATTCGTTTTTCTCATCAACGGTACTCTCATCTGCTGCGCTTTTCTTTGTACTGCTTCCGGTATTCTCACTTTTTACTTTTGATGTTCCGGTTTCTCTTGTCAGATCGCTGTTCTCTTTGTTGTCTTTCTTTGTCTCTTTCTGCCTGCTTTTTTCTTCCGCCTTCGCCAGCTCATTTTTCTGCGTTTTCCTGTAATCATTAAATGTATATGTTCCTGCTATTGCAATTGCTGCCACAAAACATAACACTGCTGCCACGGTAGCACGCCGTTTGGACATAGACGTTTTTTCGTTTTTCTTCATTTCATCACCACCTCTGACCATATTTTTGCCAGATCGTGATGTAGTTATACATTTTTTATAATTTCTGTCACTTCTTTTATATCCGTTCCTTTAAAAAAATATTTTAATATTTTTCTATATCCTTGTTTCTTTTTTGCCATCTCATTTGCCGTGTACTGACTCATACCGATTCCGTGACCAGCTCCTCTTGTGGTTACTCTTAACTTTCCATTATAAGGTTGCAGCGTAAAACAACTGGAAGCCAGATGATATTTATTTCTGAATTCTTCCCCGCTCATTACCTTGTCTCCCACGCGGATCTTCAATACATATCCCACGGAATCTGTCTTTTGTATCTCCACATCCAGCGTTTCGATACCTGTAGTTCCCTCATTTTCATCTTTTTGTTCACTCTTCACTTCCAGTATCACCGTCTGTATCTCATTTTCAGCATTTACATCCACGGGGCATTCCACGATTTTCAGATAAGGGTACTCTTCCTTTCCAAGCACCTCTTTTGCATCCCTTGTATATCCGTTACTCAGATTAAAAAATGGTGTCATTGCCAGACCATTTCCATAGAACAGCACTTGTCCCGCAGTATATTCCAGTGCGTTTTTTAACTTCCGGTAATTTTCCGCATACCGCATGCCCCACGCGGATTTCATCTGTTTTTCTGTCCAGAATTCGTCTGCCGCTTCTTCCGGCAGTGTACCGTCTCCACCGGCTTCCTGAATCATGCGGTATACTTCTGTCCGGATGAGCACTGCCTGTGCGTTCAGTGCTTCTTTCTCATAATCTGCCGGCATATCCCTGGCCAGCACTCCGATACAATACTCCTCCACAGGCATCTTTCCGTTTTTCTTTATTTTCACCATCGTTTCATCTGCTTTTGAAGCAGTGATAACCTTCGGTCCGTTTATAAATACGGTTATGATATACGGAAGCAGAACTATGATAAGCAGCCAGCAGCCGGCCTGTTTCACTTTTCCACCTATTCCCTTGTATCGTCTCATATATTTGCACACCTCCCCAACGGCAGAGCCACTTTCCCCCTTCCCCACTGGCACAAAAAAGCCCTCCCATACCTTATGGTATGAGAGGGTTTTTTTTAATATTCCAGTTCATCATCATTGATCACAACATGATCCAGATGCCAGATATCATCTACATATTCCTGGATCGTTCTGTCTGCCGAGAACTTACCGCAGCAAGCGGTATTCTTAAGAGCCATCTTAGCCCATTTGTCTGTGTCTTTGTAAGCTTCCATTGCACGGGCCTGTGCATCTGCGTAAGAACGGAAGTCTTTTAAAATAAAGTACATATCTGCTCTTGCACCGCCCTGATTGTTCAGAAGGCTGTTGTAAAGGTCACGATACATCTCTTTATCACCGTTTGCATAAGTTCCGTCTACCAGCTGGTCTACCACTCTTCTGATATCCGGATCGTTGTTGTAGATATCGTATGGATTGTATCCACCGTTCTGCTCGTAGTTGATAACTTCGTCTGCACTCAGTCCGAAGATAAATGCATTGTCGATTCCAACTTCGTCTACGATCTCTACGTTCGCTCCGTCCATCGTTCCGAGTGTCGGTGCACCGTTCATCATGAACTTCATGTTACCTGTTCCGGAAGCTTCCTTGGAAGCTGTAGAAATCTGCTCACTGATATCTGCTGCTGCGAAGATCAGCTCTGCGTTCGATACGCGGTAATCTTCAATAAATACAACTTTCAGTTTGCCGTTGATGCTGCGGTCATTGTTGATCACATCCGCAACTGAGTTGATCAGTTTGATGATCTCTTTTGCACGGATATATCCTGCGGAAGCCTTTGCACCGAAGACGTATGTCTTAGGATAGAAGGACATCTCCGGATGCTCTTTGATCTGGTTATACAGATACATTACATGCAGGATATTCAGCAGCTGACGTTTGTATTCGTGCAGACGTTTTACCTGTACATCGAAGATTGATCTTGGATCTACTTCTACACCGTTGTGCTCTTTGATGTAAGCTGCAAGACGCTCTTTGTTCTTGAACTTGATCGTCATGAATTCTTTCAGAGCTTCTTCGTCATCCAGCCATTCCTTCAGTCCGCTCATCTTGGACAAGTCTGTAATCCACTCTTTTGTACCGAGCTTCTCTGTTACCCAGTCGGCAAGCAGCGGGTTCGCATGCATAAGGAAACGTCTCTGTGTGATACCATTCGTCTTATTGTTGAACTTCTCCGGCATCATCTGATAGAAATCTTTCAGTTCCTGGTTCTTCAGGATCTCTGTATGCAGCTTTGCAACACCGTTGACAGAATAGCCTGCAACGATCGCAAGATGTGCCATCTTAACCTGACCGTCCATCAGGATCGCCATCTTCTTTACTTTCTCTTCATTACCAGGATACTGTGCTCTTACCTGCTCGACAAAGCGGCGGTCGATCTCCTGGATGATCTGATAAATACGTGGAAGGAGTCTTGAGAACAGATCGATCGGCCATTTCTCAAGTGCTTCTGCCATGATCGTATGGTTCGTATATGCACAGCATTTTGTTGTGATATCCCATGCTTCATTCCATCCGAGATTCTCCTCATCAAGAAGAATACGCATCAGCTCTGCTACTGCTACTGTCGGATGTGTATCATTCATCTGGAATGTTACTTTCTCCGGCAGTTTGCTGATATCACCATGTTTCTTTTTAAACTTTGTAATTGCAGCCTGGATACTTGCTGATACGAAGAAATACTGCTGTTTCAGTCTCAGTTCTTTTCCTGCGATGTGGTTATCATTTGGATAAAGCACTTCTACGATATTCTTCGCAAGGTTCTCCTGCTCAACGGCTTTGTGATAATCTCCACGATCAAAAGAATCTAACTGGAAGTCTACGATCGCTTCTGCATCCCAGATACGGAGTGTATTCACGATGTGGTTGCCGTATCCTACGATCGGATAATCATAAGGGATCGCCATTACAGATTCATAGTTCTCCTGAACGAAGTGTGTCTTTCCTGTCTCATCGTATTCCACACGGATATTTCCGCCAAAACGTACTTCTTTCGCATATTCCGGTCTGCGAAGCTCGAACGGGTTGCCGTCTTTTAACCAGTTATCCGGTGCTTCTACCTGATAGCCGTCTCTGATCTTCTGCTTGAACATACCATAACGGTAACGGATACCGCATCCATAAGATGCATATCCCAGTGTTGCAAGAGAATCCAGAAAACAAGCTGCCAGACGTCCGAGTCCACCGTTACCAAGTGCCGGATCCGGCTCCTGGTCCTCGATCACGTTCAGGTCGATTCCCATCTCTTCCAGAGCTTCTTTTACTTCCTTATATGCCGTCATGTTGATCAGGTTGTTTCCGAGAGCTCTTCCGAGCAGGAATTCCATGGACATGTAATATACGGTCTTCGGATCGTCTTTCTCATACTGTTTCTGTGTTGCAAGCCAGTCATCGATGATGGCTTCCTTTACAGCATAAGAAACTGCCTGGAACAACTGCTGCGGAGTTGCCTCTTCTACTTCCTTACGGAACAATGTCTTTACATTGTTCCGTACATCTCTTTTAAATACGTCTTTTTCAAATCTTGGATTATACATTTTCTACTTCCCTTCTAAAAAACTGGGCTTTGATTATCTCTTTTCCACACCGATCGTTACAGCTTCTCCATTGATCTTCCACTCTTTCGTGTAGCCTGCTGGTGCTGCTTTTGTAACTTCCAGTGCAAGTGTTTCATCTGCGATCGTAGATGCATTGTCTGCAAATACTTTCTCTGCTTTTTCTGTACCTTCATAAGATACTGCGATCTTATCCATAACTTCGAATCCGGCTTCCTTACGCATGGTCTGTACTTTACTGATGATCTCACGTACAAATCCTTCTTCCAGAAGTTCTTCGGAAAGGTTTGTATCCATAACAACTGTAATTCCGTTGTCATTCTCAGATACATATCCCGGCATCTGTGCAGATTCGATCAACAGATCTTCGCGGAACAGAGTCACTTCCTGTCCATTGATATCAAGCTTCAGGGCATCTGTAGCATTTAACTCATCCATTGCTGCATTTCCTTCGAGGTTATCGAGTGCTGCTTTAATACCTCCTAACATTTTACCATATTTTGGTCCCACTGTCTTTAACTGAGGTTTAAAAGTATATGAAGTAAAGTCACGAACATCTTGTGTAAATGTTACATTCTTTACATTTAATTCATCTTTTACGATGTCTTTGTAAAATTCCGGTACTTCAAAATCAGCTTTTACATACATCTGTCCGATCGGCTGACGGTTCTTGATATTTGCAGTATTTCTGCATGCACGTCCCATAACAACCATCTTCAGAACGTTGTCCATATTAGCTTCCAGCTCTGTATCGATGTGTGCTTCATTTACAACCGGGAAGTCACACAGATGGATACTTTCCGGAGCACTCTCGTCCACGCTTCTTACCAGGTTCTGATAGATCTCTTCTGTCATGAACGGGATCATCGGCGCTGCCGTCTTACAGATCTCAACCAGTGCTGTGTACAGAGTCATGTAAGCATTGATCTTATCCTGTTCCATTCCCTTAGCCCAGAAACGTTCACGGCTACGTCTTACATACCAGTTACTCATATCGTCTACGAAGCTCTGAAGTGCCTTTGCAGCCTCCGGAATCTTGTAGTTGGACAGATCATAGTCTACTGCCTTGATTGCGGAATTGAGCTTAGACAGAAGCCATTTATCCATAACGGACAGTTTGTCGTATTCCAGTGTGTATTTTGTTGCATCGAAATCATCGATATTCGCATACAGTACAAAGAACGCATATGTGTTCCACAATGTTCCCATGAACTTTCTCTGTCCTTCTACAACGGCTTTTCCGTGGAAACGGTTCGGAAGCCATGGTGCACTGTTGACATAGAAGTACCAGCGGATCGCATCTGCTCCGTATTTCTCCAGTGCGTCGAATGGATCAACTGCATTTCCTTTGGACTTACTCATCTTCTGACCATTCTCATCCTGCACGTGTCCAAGTACGATAACGTTCTTGTATGGTGCTTTTTTGAAGATCAGTGTTGAGATTGCAAGCAGTGAGTAGAACCATCCACGGGTCTGGTCAACAGCCTCGGAAATGAAGTCTGCAGGGAACTGCTTTTCAAATAATTCTTTATTCTCAAATGGATAGTGGTGCTGTGCAAATGGCATAGATCCACTGTCAAACCAGCAGTCGATAACTTCCGGTACTCTGTGCATCTGCTTTCCGCAGCATGGGCACTTGATCGTTACTTCGTCGATGTATGGACGGTGAAGTTCGATCTCATCCGGACAGTTATCGGACATTTCTTTCAGCTCTTCGATGCTTCCGATCGAATGCTGGTGTCCGCACTCACATTCCCAGATATTCAGTGGAGTTCCCCAGTAACGGTTACGGCTGATACCCCAGTCCTGAACATTCTCAAGCCAGTCGCCGAAACGTCCTTTACCGATGCTTTCCGGAATCCAGTTGATTGTATTGTTGTTGGCGATCAGGTCATCTTTTACTTCTGTCATCTTGATGAACCATGATTCACGAGCGTAGTAAATAAGTGGTGTATCACATCTCCAGCAGTGTGGATAGCTGTGCTCGAACTTCGGTGCATCGTAGAGAAGTCCGCGTCCGTCGAGGTCTTTTAATACTTCCGGGTCAGCCTTCTTAACGAATAATCCGGCAAACGGAGTCGTCTCTCCCATGTTACCTTTTTCGTCTACCAACTGAACGAACGGCATATCATATCTACGTCCGACCTTGGCATCGTCTTCACCAAACGCAGGAGCGATATGAACCACACCGGTACCGTCTGTCAGTGTTACATAGGTATCGCATGTAACGAAGAATGCTTTCTTGTTCTGCTTGGAAGCGCAGTCGTAAGCACACTGGTATAATGGCTCGTACTCTTTGTATTCGAGATCTTTTCCTTTGTATGTCTCAAGGATCTCGTAAGCCTTTGTTCCGTTTTCTTCATCGGCAAGTCTGCCAAGTACGGTATCAAGAAGTGCAACAGCCATGTAATAAGTATAGCCGTCGGCAGCTTTTACTTTTGCATAGTCTTCTTCCGGGTTCACACAGAGTGCGATGTTAGACGGAAGTGTCCATGGTGTTGTTGTCCATGCGAGGAAATATGCATCCTCTCCTACTACTTTGAAACGAACGATCGCAGAACGTTCTTTTACATCTTTATAGCCCTGTGCTACTTCCTGTGCAGAAAGCGGAGTTCCGCAGCGAGGACAGTATGGCACGATCTTGAATCCTTTATACAGGAGCTTCTTGTCCCAGATTCTCTTGAGTGCCCACCACTCAGACTCGATAAAGTTATTATCATATGTTACATATGGATCATCCATATCAGCCCAGAAACCTACGGTATTAGAGAAGTCTTCCCACATACCTTTGTATTTCCATACGCTTTCTTTACATTTCTTGATGAATGGTTCCATACCGTATTTTTCGATCTGGTCTTTTCCGTCCAGTCCGAGAAGCTTCTCAACTTCCAGCTCTACCGGAAGTCCATGTGTGTCCCATCCGGCCTTTCTTGGAACTTCGTATCCCTTCATGGTACGGTATCTTGGGATCATATCCTTGATAACACGTGTCAGAACGTGTCCGATGTGCGGTTTTCCGTTGGCTGTCGGAGGGCCATCGTAGAACATATAGATCTCGTTGCCTTCACGGTCACGCATACTTTTTCTGAAGATGTCATTGTCTTCCCAGAATTTCTCTGTCTGTTTTTCTCTGTCTACAAAATTAAGATCCGTAGAAACTTTCTTATACATATTTACCTCCATAAAATTAAACATAGAATTAAAAAAGCTTCCGCCCTGTATAGGACGAAAGCTGTACTTACGTTTATAAACCACCTAACATACCATCATATGTCTTCCCTGTAACGGAGGAATGCCGTCAGTTTTTACTCGGTCACCGGATCTCTCTACACATCTTACCGAAACCTTTCAAAATCTGCAACTCAGAAGTGATATTCAGATATATCTTACTTGCACCGGACTTCCACCATCCCCGGCTCGCTGCTGCGTTCTGTTATATCCTACTGTCTTCGTCAGCGCTTTTCATATCTTTTATTATATGCAACAATCCTAAAATCCGTCAAGGGGTTTTCCCTTATTTTTCATGTATCCTCTGCCATTTATCTTCTCCGGCGTATCAATACAACGATCAGACTGAAGATCAGGATCACCAGCACCACACATCCCCCGGCGATCATATATTGTTCCGAAGCTGATTTCCCGGCAAATTTCTTCTGACTGAACGTCCATGCCGCTTTTGCTTTCTGCACGAAATTCGCCCAGATGCTCTTTGCACTTAATTTTCCACCGGAGTTCTTCGTTGTCCCGGAGTTATCCACATTCTCCTTCTTATTATCCACACGTTCTTTACCCGTACTTATTTTCTGCAGGTATTCTTCCGTGAACTTTGCTGTCGCACTTCCTACCGGATGACCATCATAAGTATATTGGATCGTCCCTTCTCCGGTCTTTTCATCTACGTCTGTAATCTCATAGTCTGTATCTTTGTATGAGACATCCTTCGGCAGGATCACATAGCCATCTTCCAGCGGCCGGTACTCATTCCCGCCCGTCTGTGCGGATCCGGCGTCCTCACTTTCATCCGATGCCGTTATGAATTCTTTTACTTCCGCCGGTTTCTTCTCATCTGCCACCGGAATCTTCTGGAAATTATTAAATACGTATTCGAACAGATTCTTTGTATCCGGATATATATTCGCTCCATGCGTCCTGAGTACGACACATACCAGTTTCATATTGCCGTTATCAGCCATGGTGATCAGTGTGGATAAGGCATTGGATGTATATCCCGTCTTTCCTGCGACCGCATACTGGTAATAATTTTTATTTTCTTTTATAAGCATCTTATGATGCTGCGGAAATACGTGCTCTTCCGTCGTATCGGATGCCGGGATCGTATAACTCTGCTCCTGACAGATCTTTAAGAATTCCGGATAACGCCAGATCTCCCTGCCGATCAAAGCCATGTCACGCGCACAGGTATAATGATTGTCATCATGAAGCCCGTTCGCATTGACAAAGTTCGAGTTCTCCCCGCCGAGACTTTTGCACTCCTCGTTCATCTGCTGTATGAACCAGTTGTAATCGTGCCCGGCATTCTTCCCGACATTTTCCGCAACCGCATAGGCTGCTTCATTTGCCGAGGCAAGCAGTGTCGCATACAACGCCTGTTCCAGTGAGATCACATTTCCTTCTTTTAATCCTACGGAAGAATCTCCCGGCTGCATAAAAGATATACAATCATTCGAAAATGTTACCTGATCTGACAGGCTGCCATATTTTAATGCGATAAGGCTGGTCAGAACTTTTGTAATGCTGGCCGGATATTCATGCCCGTCAATATTCTTCGCATATAAGATACTTCCGGTTCCTGCATCCATCACGATCGCTGCTTCTCCGTATGTTCCCGGTCCTTGCGGCCAGTTCTTCCAGCTGTTCGACTGGATCTCCATCTTATAAGCATCTTCTTCTGCCTTCTTCTCCAGCTCTTCCGGAGTCATGTCTTCTTCTTTTTTCTCTTCTTTCTGGGTATCATCTGCCGCTGCATCTGCTGCCTGCGCATTCCCGGTGCTGTCCGGCTCTGCATATACCGTTCTGTGCGGCATACCTGCTGTCACCGCAAATATCACCGCAAGAACTACGGCTGCTATCTGTTTTTTCCCCCGCATAATTTCTATTCTCCTCTGTCGTTCTGTTATGGTCTTCCCATATACCACTCAATCTTTCCTTCGATATCGGACACTTTCACCGTTCCGATCTCTCCGTTGTATCTTACTTTTTCTCCGTTTACATATACTTTGCCCTTTTCCTGTCTTTCCTGCGTCTTATTCCACGCATTCTCTATTATAATCCTTTTCCCCGGTTAACTCAACAAAAAAGAACGGCCGGTCCTTTTTCCGGTCCGTGATCCTTTTCTTGATTTTTATTACTTTTTTGTTACTCAGGTGCAAGTGTATCTAATGTTACATTAGCTCCATTAATCGTTCCCTTCTCACCTTCAACCTTTGTGATGACTGCTGACGGTGGTATCACCTCTGCATTCGAGATCATGATCGTCAATCCTGCGATCCGCAACATGATCCGTAATAACAAGATCCCGCAGATCGACGGTCTCATCTATTCCTCTGCGGGAAATGATCTGGTCTCTATGGATTCCAGTCTTCTTTCGCTCTATAAAAACGGACGCATTACTGCTGACACGGTACTGGCTTATGCATCCAATCCGGAAATGTTAAAAAAGAAGCTGTAGGAGATTACTCCTGCAGCTTCTTAATTTCTTCGATTGTTGCCTCATATTCTTTTGTTACTTTTTCCATTGCTTCCGGTATCCCCGGCTTCTCTCCGGTCCGGTCTCTCAAAAGTTCTGTCAGCTCACTGCTCACTTCATACAGACGGTCAAAGGAAAGATTCTGACATACACCTTTCAGTGTGTGTGCACCACGGAAAGCCTCTTCATAATTGTTATCCCCCAAAGCCTGCTTTAACAGTGAATAACTCTGATCTTCAAGGAACTTTAATGTGAATTTCCGGATCAGTACTTCACTGCGAAGGCGTCTTAAGACATCTTCATAGTTTCCTCCAATCGCTTCATAGCATTCCTGTATTGTCATTTTTTACCTCCTTCATTTCCGGTCTAATTCTGGAAAGACACGATTACTTCTTTTCCATTCGATACATTTTCGAACATGCCCTTGATTACTTTCTTTGCATTCTTGTCCGCATTTTCAAGAAATCCGTATTCATCCGATCCGGCTTTTTCCTTTGCTTTCTTCTCAGCCTCTGCGACAAGTTCCATAACCGCCTCTTTATCGATACTCATAATCGCAAAATTCGTATCATATATCTTCAGATCACTGGATTTGATCTTAATAGAATCCTCATTGACCGTGCAGTGCGGAATAGATATCTGGATCTTGTCGTCTGTCTCCTTTATGACAGCTTTCTGTACATCCAGTCCCGCAGTCACTGTCGTCTTGTATTGTACGAGAAATCTGTTCTTGTTGATCAGCGGGATCTCTCCCTTTGTGCTCCTGAATACATCCGAGATGATCATCTTCTGTGTCGTCAGCTCCGCTGCATCTTCCAGCGTCGTCTCAAGCGGTATGCTCTCTTCTTTCGGACCGGTAATATGCTTATATATGGCTATCGAACCGATGCTGATCGCAATGGCAAGAACTGCCGCGATGATTATTTTAGCTTTTGTCTTCATATGTTTTCCTCCGTTAAAATGATTTAACTTTCGGCCGGTAGCGCATATCGGATACCGTGTATACGGTTACGAATGCCTCCGGATCTTTTTTACTGACATAATTCATCAGTTTCTGATATTCGTTCTTATCTACGATTGTAATGATCTCTCTGTATTTCTGCATATTGTAAGCACCTACTGCCTCGTAGAACGTTGCCCCGCTGTGCAGCTCATGCAGAATGAACCGGCGTACCTCTTCTTCATATTTTGTGATGATACAGACACGTCTCTTCACATTCTGTCCAAAGATAAAATGATCCAGCACAATACCGTTAAAGTATGTACCAAGCACACTCAGTACGACCGCTTTTTTATCATAGATCAATGCGGAAGAAAGTGCCACACACATTCCTGAGATGGACATCGCTTTTCCCAGTTCGACATGAAGATATTTATTCATGATCTTTGCCACGATATCCAGTCCGCCGGATGACGCATTCATATTAAATAAGATGCTGAGTCCGAAGCTTACGACGAGAACATAACATAACACGTCCAGTTCCGTACTGTTCGTCAGCGATTCAAAATCCGGAAATACATGTTCAAATACTGCCAGATATAGTGGCAGCAAAATACTTGTATATACCGTCTTCGCCCCAAATTCTTTCCCACAGGTTATAAATCCGATCAGCAGTAAGACCACATTCAGTATCATCGTAACCGTTGATACATGTAACGGTACATAATGCGCAATAATGATCGCCAGCGCAGATACGCTGCTGATCGAGGTCTGGCTCGGAATCAGAAAGAAATACACGGCCGCAGCGATGATCCCCACTGCTATCGTCATGACGGCAATTTCTTTTAGATTGTCCGGTGTGACAACCTGTTTTTTTTCTTTGTTCATTTTTTTATTCCCCACTTTTATAAATATTTCATCATCGTTGGCGCAAGAATATTCATATCAACAGGCTTGGCAACGTGATCATTCATCCCGACAGAAAGCGCCTTCTGTCTGTCTTCTGCAAAGGCATTGGCAGTCATAGCTATGATCGGGATCATCGCTTTTTTATCATCCTTCATCTTCCGGATGGTTAATGTCGTATCGAACCCATTCATAACCGGCATCTGAATATCCATAAGGATCATCTTGTAATAGTCCGCATCTGCCTTTTCAATCATGCTGATACATGCAACTCCGTCAGTTGCAACTTCGACAATACACCCTTCTTCTTTCAACAGTTCTGTCGCGATCTCCGCATTGATCTCATTGTCTTCGACCAGCAGGACCCGGACGCCTTTTAGCGACTTCTTACTTCGTGGATTCTGATTTTTCTTCTCTAAAGCTTCTTCTTTTGATGCTTTTTTGCAAGGGATCGTCACTGTAAAAGTGGATCCCTCACCAAGTTTACTTTCCACCTCTATCGTACCACCCATCAGATCCACAAGCTTTTTCACGATTCCCATGCCGATGCCGATACCCTCAATATGGGTAATCGTAGAAGTCCGCTCTCTTTCAAACGCTTCAAAGATATGCTTTTGGAACTCTTCTGTCATACCAATTCCATTATCGGTAATACTGATGATCATATCACACCAGTCTTCATTCTCACAAGGTCTCTGTGCAACCTTACAGGATATTGTACCGCCCGCATTTGTATACTTGACCGCATTACTTATGATGTTGATGCAGACTTCCGATAAATGTGGTTCATCCACATATACATACGGATACAGGATCTGTTCTGTCATGCACAGAGTCTGGTTCTTACTTTCTGCCTGTTGCTGGAACATCGTGACACAATTCGTAAAGTCTTCCCGGACATCCGACACGGCATACTTCATTTCGACCTTATTATTTTCAATTCTTGCAAGATCCAGAACATTACTGAGTAACGATAACAGTTTTTTCCCGCATATCTGAATGTTATCGATATATCTGCTAAGTTTTTCTGTGTCTTCCAGGTGTCTGGATGCCAGATCTGCATAGCCGATGATCGCATTCATAGGTGTTCTGATGTCATGGGACATATTGAAAAGAAATGCGGATTTTGCCTTACTTGCAGTTTCCGCAGTTAATTTAGCTTCCCGCAGTTCTTCCTCCTGCCTCAATTCCCGCAGTTTTTCATCTGTCACATCCCGGTTTGCAAGCAGCACCGATGTAACATTTCCGTCTTTATCATAGTTCTGTGGAACGATCATGGCAAGGAACCATTTCCCATCCTTTTTTTTGAATTCAAAAGACATGGACTCTTTATTACGAAGCCGTGCGGCCATGGTCTGTGTATCAAAAAACTCTATGTACTTTTGTACAAACGGTTCTGCTATCACATCTTTGATGACCTCAAACTGCGAATTCCAGTCTGCGCTTTTTTGGGAAATGCCCAGCTCCATTTTCCGGGATCTTTTCACAAGTTCGATCTTCTTTGTCTTTAAATCCAGACGTGAGATATGATAATAAGCGGTACCTAATGCACTGATTGCCCGGTGTGCCTCTTCCACCTGTTTTCCCAGCGTAACCGGGAATTCTTCCCCTGTCATCTGGTCTCTGTCCGGTACTGACTGATGCAGATGCTGAACCAGCCATTTCCCGTTCACCTTTTTATGGATAATACTAAACCGGGTGTCCATCTCAAAACAGACGGACCCATCTTCAAATAAACCGGTAAAAACTACCGTTCCATACGCAAGGACCTGGGCATCTCCAAGCTCTGTTTCTTCCTGCTGTAAGTCCCTTATTTGAAGTCTGATCTTTTCTCTTCGCTTTACATCGAATTTATATGATTCCTGAAATTCATGCAGATTCCGGAAAAACTCATGCTTTCCTGTTCCGATTATACTGCTGTTATCATCAAAGAAGTTTTCAAAGCCTGTATCATCTATGGATTCCGTGTCGATATAAAATTTTAAAAGCTGCTCTGTAAGTTGTTTAAAATCATCCATAACCAATCCCTCTCATCCCGTATATCTTGAACAACTTTTTGTTTTTCCAGTTTTCTTGTTTACTTCATTTTAACATAATATCGCAGCACTGGGGACGGTGTTTATGGCTTTTTTACTGTCTTTTTATGTAATGCACGAATACAAATATAATACAGGCTAATCACCAGTGGAAGCAATAATGCCGAAAACTGAAATTTATTTTACACACGCTTTTGCCGTATACGAATCTACATTTATTTCAATTACACATACCGCATTTACCATTTTTTCATTAATTTCGTGTTCCTCTCCGGTTTGCGCTCTCATAAGAATGCGAAGTGCCGCGCACTTATCCGCTGCATTCTGGAGGATTTTTGCTTTCCCTCGGCACATGACACTCGCATATTCAGCACTATATTTGCAGGGAACATCTGCTTCTATAAGTTTTTCTCCGTAATCAATTTCCACAAAAACACTGTCATTTTTCCGAATGCAATCCAGTTTATGCCCCTCTTTCGCACTATGAACATAAAATGTTAGTTTCCCGCCGTTTATCTGATAACCGTAATGAAGCGGCACAACATATGGGTATTCATCATCTAATACCCCCAGATGTAAATACTTTGCACTCGACAATATTTTTTCAATCTTGTGTATATCTGTGATTTCTCTATCTTTTCTTCTCATATTATTCCTTCCTTATAATCACATGTCAGTTCTACAATCAGAATTTGCCATTTCACTTATTACTATTTTTTATTTGAAAACTAATTTTATTTTACATCCTTATTTCTTTGCATACAAGAAAAAACACATTGTCTTTTTTGTGGAAACTTATAAAGGAAGAGGCACCGTTTAATACTTGGTTTGAAAACTGATGGAAGAATAACACGATACTGTGATAGAATAAGGAAAATGGTTAAACTAACTATTGCTGAGTGAGCAACAGCAAAAGTAAGCATGACTGGAAAG
>OGXF01000920.1_pt1 | contig 24450 bp, 27 predicted proteins | sample 1576191 | NCBI WGS metagenome assembly OGXF01 (sample SAMEA3541545, study PRJEB24748) | human gut metagenome | biome: human gut; feature: human-associated habitat; material: faeces | place: China | collected 2012
TAGAGCAGAGGACTGAAAATCCTCGTGTCACTGGTTCGATTCCGGTCCAAGGCATATGGGCGTGTAGCTCAGTCGGTAGAGCACTTGACTTTTAATCAAGTTGTCCGGGGTTCGAATCCCCGCACGCTCAGTGAGGTCGTTTTCCTTGTAAATACTAGGGAAACGGCTTTTTTGTTGTCTGAATATCTATAAAATCCCAGAAACCTTTTTTAACTATCAAGGCAGTTATCCACAATAGTTTCATTTTGAAAATACTTTATCCAGATGAGAATGTCTGTTTTCCAATGCAATAAGACTATGAGCAAAATGTTCATATTTTTTTGTAGTCTCAATACTTTCATGGCCCATCAGGATTGATAAATCATAGGTATTAGAATTGCCAGTCTCACGCAAATTATCAATACAATAGTTTGTTGCAAAATTATGTCGAAGTTTATGTGATGATAAATCTAATCCGGTATCATGTTTTAAATGATTCATAAACACCTTTACAGTCGTTGTCGTAATTGGATTTCCTAAACGGCCAATAAAAACATAAGGACTGTCATGAACAGGACATACTTTTATATATTCTTTTAAGAAATATAAAGACATATTTCCTAAAGGAACAAACCTTTCTTTTGCACCTTTTCCAGTAACCTTTAAAGCCATTTTTTCAGCGTTAATATTACATTTCAATAAAGAACAAACTTCCAACTGACGAAGACCAGAATCGAGCATTAAAGCAATTATAGCCTTATTTCGTGCAGCTATCCAAGGTATTGAAATCGAATTATCAATACTGGAAAATAAAAACGCTATATCAGAATCATTTAATAAATTAACCAGCTTCTTTGGTGTTTTAGGAATCTTAATTTTCTGGTAGTCGAAAGAAAGACCATATTCAACCGAAATCCATTTAAGGAAAATACGGAAATTACGAATATAAGTTGCTAAAGTAGCTTTAGCAAGCCCTTTACCCATCAAGTATTTAATATATTGAGTAGCAAGGCTATATGTAATCATTTCAAGATGAAGTTCTTTTCCTGCATAATCAACAAATATTTGAAGTATGTTTTCATAATCTTTCAGACTTTGCTTTGATAATCCGGCTAACTCTTTTTGAAAAAGAAATTCTTGCAGCATATCATTTAAAATCATAACTATCACCTATCATATTTTTTTGCTTCTTCCTCAATCATATCAAGCAATTCTTTAGATAAACGCATACGACCAGAATCAATACATTCATAAATAAAGCTTAAATCACCATCAATTTCATATATTCCAGCCATTGTAGGAGCAACCTGTTTTCTAAACCAATTACGTTTATCATCAATAGTTTTTTCAACTTTTGGTGAACAGATTCGAATTTTCTTAACTCCATCAAGAAAAGCTTCCCACCTGGGATCAGTAGAACAACGAGAATCACGAGCATTATCCTTTACAAGGAAACGAAGATAATTTGATAATATACCTAAAGCAATATCAGGTAAAGCACCACCAGCAGCCAGTAAAAGCGCTACAGTATTAGCGCGAGCACGATGCAGCTCAATCTCCCAACGAACCCAAGGAAAAGAAATAGAATCTTTTTTCTTTGAATTTTGCTCTAATTGCTTATCATAAATACGTATAAAAAGTTCACTCTTGCGACTTCCAAGATAAAGTGTACGACCAGAACAAAACCCTTTACCACCCTCAAAGTCATCCCTATATTTTTTAAATCTTGAAGTATATAAACCATTTCGAAAAATATTACAAACCTCTTCACACGTATAATAAGTACATCCCTTATCATCAATAGCCAAATCAAAACGAGTAACTTGACCCATATCTAAAATATCTCTTAAGACATCCTTTAAAACCGTATCATTAAAATCATTAACCTCATAGGCAAAACCACCGAAAGGAGTATCACAGCAATCATACTTCTTAAAATAACAATCTAAAAAATAACGTACAGCCGAACCAGACACACAAACATGAATCCCCATATCATCATTACCATCATACAAAAATGAAATAGGATATATAATATGCCGAACGCGCGATTTATAACCTTGAGCACCTTTCAACTCAGTTTTAAATTCTTTAACATTTAACCCAAAATGAGAAACAGCATCTTCCCAAGACATTATTTTTTTAATAGTGAATTCAATCCAATCAACCAAGAGATATAATCCATTATTCAAATTAATATCATTTCCAATATTCATAAAGTTTCCTTAAAACCCCTTTCTGGCTTTTGTACCCCCGTATTACCGACCGGGGGTAAACCATTTTTTAATTCATATTCAATTAGAGCAGGAGCAGGGGCGCGCCCCCTGCGGCATAGCCGGCAGGAGGGCTTCCCCCTAAATTTTGCTTGCAAGCTGACAAGTCAATTCCATGCAGTACAGATTTTTTCAAAAGAACAAGAAGCACAATCACAGTCTTTAAACATTTCAAAAAAGCGAGATACCATTTCATCAACAATAGCCTTCAGAAAATAATCAATACATTTACATTCAAAAGATGGATTAGAAAGAGGATCACTATTTAATATATCAAAGCATTTTTTTAATAGAATGTATTCAGCGCATAAATCAGCAGGAGACATTTCTCTATAACAAAGAGAAGTCCTTTTCATTAAATCATCTGTAAAAATATTGCAATTTTTCAAAATAAATCCCCCAAAGAATATGAATTTGTGGAGCCTGCGATATGTCCGCTTCTCCACTTCTGGAAATCCGACTTTCACGGTTGGCAACACGCACACTATAGACATATTTCATTGCGCTTCCAGTTCTATCTACAATAGTTGCATATAAAATTGGTCTTTCGTAATAAAGGGGAAATGCTATATCATCATAGCAGGAGAAACTTGAACAAAGATTTTTACCATGGTATAATAAAACAAACTATTAACAGTTATTAAAAGTGAATCACTTTTAATAACTACATCATACAACAAAAGTGAATCACTTACAATCACTTATAATTACTTTAGACATACAATAAAGTTATAAAAAGGAGAAAAGACATAATGCCAAGTAATAGACCTAAAATACAAATCTTATTAACAGATACCTACTATGAAAAATTTAAAAAATTATGCAACTATTACCGAAGAAGCGAAAGTAAAATGGGAGAACTAATGATAGAAAGATATATAGAAGAATTTGAAAAAACAAACGGCGTGTTAACAGATAAAGACAATAACGAAATAAAACAAGCCAAATTCGACTATATTAAAAATAAAATACAATAATTTTAGCCTGCCGCTGGCATGTAATCAAGAGGACTTAAACGGAACTGCGTTCCTACGTCCTCTTGCCTACATTTTAGCATCTAAAAACTGCGTCAAGCGTTGCCCTACGGCGTATCGTCACCGCCTGACGGCGATTCCTTGCCGCTTGACACAGGCGGCAGTTCATCCCGGTAATAACGAGCAATAGCATTTTGAACTATAGTTGATTTTGACATACCATACATAATAGAATCACGTTCCAATAGATTATACAACTTAACAGGAACAGTAATGTTTAAACGTTTTTTCTCTTCATAAAACCGCATAAAATAGACCTCCTAAATATAAAAATAATTATTTAAGTTTAAGGAAAATAACAGATAATCCAAACAATTCTAACTTTTAATCAAGTTGTCCGGGGTTCGAATCCCCGCACGCTCAGTGAGGTCGTTTTCCTAATATTTATAAGGAAAACGGCTTTTTTTGTGTTATAGGAAAAACCTTGTCAAATATCTGATTATTTGTTAATATGAGAAGCAGGAAGAGGATGAGGTTAAGGAAGATGAATAAAAAAAATACATCTGTTAAACCTGTCTGGATTGATGAATTTGAAACCCTTTACATTACAACTTATCAAACTTTGTACCGCCATGGAAAATTGATTTTTAATCAGGAAGAAAAAGTCCGGGAGCTGCTGATCCTTACCTATATGGAGGCATATCAGAGATCGTCTCAGCTTCAGAAAGAAAAATCTCCTTTGGAATGGCTGATGAAGCGTGCAGATTTCTGGGCAGAAACAAAGCTGGAAGCTACCAGAGAAATGCTGGAATCTTCCTATGCGGAAGAAAAGATGCAGTCTAAAGAAGCAAAGAAAGAAAATCGTTCGAACCTGGATGAAACATCTGTCCTTTTAGAAATTGAGGATAGACTTGGACTGGTAGATGAGGCAGAAACACCTGCAGAGAAGGAGCCTTCTCGTCCGGTGGTCAAAAGTGTGATTTCTATTGTGCTGGTTTTTCTGGCGGCGGCAGTAGTGGTAATTGGATTTTATAAGGTCAGACAGAGGCTGCAGCATATAAGTGAACCCTTTGAGCGGCGTTTTTTTGACAATTCAGGTGAAGGGGTAACATTGCCGGCAGAGACAGAAAAAAAAGATATCGTGATTCAGGTTGGAGATAAGGCTGTATTCCTTTCAGAAATTGGACAAGTTCTATATTCTATGCCCTTATCTGCAACGGAGCTGTCCGGAGAGGAAGAAATCAATCCGGAAATTCAGAAAAAGGACGGATGGACATATTATCTGCCTTGTCCGGAACGGAAGGATACCAAGCTTTCCCAAGTGCGTCCTACCCTGTATCATACTTTGTATCGGGTCAGCAATGATGGCACAAGGACGGAGATCATTACCCAGGATGTAAGTAATTATCGGGTATGGCAGGATGGTATTTATGCAGAGTGGGATGGCCGGATTCAGAGATTTGATATTGATAAGGAATTTGAAGAGTTTGAGCCTGGGTATTATGCGGAAAAAGAGGGCGAGGATATTTATATTTATGATACCCTGGGACGGACTCTTTGTACGGATGCAGACGGAAGCGTGCATTACGGGGATCGCATTTTTGAAATGTCCTGCAACAGAGTGGTGAATGTAAGGCCTGACGTTTCTGTGTACGGAAATCATACTTATTCTTTGAAGGAAACGGAAAATAAAGGGGAAATGGCTGTATTTGAAATGGTAAACGGGCATGAATCTTTATTTGAACAGCAGGGAAAAACCATTGATAGCTTCTGCATTGCAGGAAATAATCTGTACTACAGTGCATGTGAAAAGAAGGGGAATTCCGGAGCCCATTACAGCCAGCTTTATAAAAAACCGCTGAACCGAAAGGAAGAGGCAGAGAAGATAGGAGAGCGATTTAAGGGACGTATTTACGAATTGTATTACTCAAAGGAAGCGGATCAAATGTATGGAGATTATGCGCCAAAAAGCTGGAAAAGCGGATATGGTGTGATTGCAGTGATTTCCATGAATGGTCAGATGAGCTTTCTTGATGACAGAGAGCTTCGCAGCGGTACGGAAACCACAGGCGATGATTATCTGGAATTTGTTCTGATACAGGATGGTGATGTGTATTGCTATTGGAATGATTGTTATTGGGAGAAAAATGAAACACCTATTGTAAAGTGGAGAAAAACGTTGATTATTCCGGATCATAACAGGATTATGACAGTGAAATAAGAGCTGTCATAATCCTGTTTTTCTGTTATTCATCAAATTCTGCGATAATATAAAAGCCTCGGTCATTTTCCCGGATATCCCGGATAATACCTTCTCTTGATTTCAGACGATCACGGGATTTGTAACAGCCGGACATGGCTACAGCCGGCTCAATAATATAACTGTAATTAACACCTTCCCGTTCAACTACTTCTACTTTATCTCCAACCTGTACAAGTCCCTGGCGTTCCATTTTAAATTCCATCTGACGCATAAAAAATCATCTCCTTCGCACATTTATTATAGAGAAAAGAATGTGGAATGTAAAGGCGTTCTGTGCTACAATTCATATGATTTGTAGCAGCTATGATTCAACGGTGAAAAAGAGAGGGTATTCATGTGAAAAAAGAGGATTTGCTCGTTACGAGACTAAGGAATTACGGAAAATCGGATCAGGTACCGTGTCATATGCCTGGTCACAAACGAAATCAGGAAAGCTGGCTGACATTTGATTTTCCAAATCCTTTTTCGATCGACATTACAGAAATAGATGGATTTGACAATCTCCATCATCCGGAAGGTATTTTGAAGGAATCTATGGAGTGGGCATCAGAAGTATATGGTTGTGATAAAACATGGTATCTGGTTAATGGAAGCACCTGCGGCATTCTCAGCAGTATTTGCGGAACAGTACGGCCGGGAGGGCGGATTCTTATGAGCCGGAACTGTCATAAATCTGCTTATCACGGAGTTATCCTCATGGATGCGAAAGTGAGTTATATTTATCCACAAATAATTGAAGATGTGGGGATACAGGGAGGAATTCTTCCGGAGGATGTGGAAAATAGTCTGGATCGTTATCCCGATACAGAAGCAGTTTTGATCGTTTCCCCAACCTATGATGGAATTGTATCCGATGTTGAAAAAATAGCAAAAATAGTTCATGCCCATGGAATTCCTCTGATTGTAGATGAAGCTCATGGAGCTCATTTTTCCTTTGGAAATGGAGTATTTCCAAAATCTGCCATTCAGTGCGGTGCAGATTTGGTGATTCAGAGTGTTCATAAGACCCTTCCTTCTTTTACGCAGACAGCGCTTCTTCATGGACAAAAGGGACGAATTGATATAGACCGGGTGGAGCGGTATCTGCAGATGTTTCAGACCAGCAGTCCATCTTATATATTTATGGCGGGAATAGAACAGTGTATTTATGAAATGAGCCAGAATGGAAAGGACGCGATGGCTCAGTTTTGGAAAAGACTGATGTTGCTTCGGAAACGTCTGGAAAATCTGAGGGTGCTTCGGATTCTGGGAGAAATAAACAGTGGTTTGAATGAATATTCTGTGTCCGAAAATTTAAAAAATGGAGTGTACGGAATTGATTTGTCAAAGCTGGTGATTTCGTGCAGAGGATGCAGAAAAAATCTATCTGGAGAACAGTTAGGAGACTGGCTTCGCCGGGATTATGGAATTGAGATGGAGATGTGCGGAGCAGATTATGCAGTGGCGATCCTGACTTATATGGACAGTCAGGAGAATCTTGATCGTCTGGCAGATGCTTTGCTGGAAATTGACGAAAGTCTGGAAAAAAACAGGTTGGCAGAAGAAGCTTCAGAATCATCTGTCGAAATGGTAAGGGAGAAGGCTTTTGTGACAATCGGGAAGCCAGAGGAAAATAACTGCTGGATTTGGGAACAGCCTGATATCCGGAAGAAGCCGTCAGAGGCGGCGAATCTGCCGTCGGAGTCACTTTTGCTGGAACAGTGCGAAGGAAGAATTTCAGCGGAATTTATTTATTTATATCCGCCGGGAATTCCGATTGTGACGCCGGGAGAGTGTATAACAGAAATGATTTTGAACCAGATTTTTTATTATAAAGAATTGGGACTTCCAGTGCAGGGAATGGCAGATAAAAGCTGCATGAAGCTTCGCGTTTTAAAAGAAAGTCCTGGGACGGAAAGGAAATAATATGGGAAAGATTTTTTATCTAATGGGAAAAAGCGCCTCTGGAAAGGATACCCTTTATAAGAGGCTTTTGGAAGTTTGCCCAAAGCTTAAAACCATTATACTGTATACAACCAGACCGATGCGGGACGGAGAGACGGATGGAGTAGAATATTATTTTACAACGCCGGAAGTCCTTCAGAGATTTTCTGAAGAGGGGAAAATGATTGAGCTGCGCACCTATGAGACAGTAAGCGGTCCCTGGAGCTATGCTACAGTAGATGACGGACAGGTGGATCTGGAAAATGAGGATTACCTTGCGATTGGGACTTTGATTTCTTATGAAAATATGAGAAATTATTATGGAGAGGATCATGTTATTCCGCTTTATATTGCTGTGGATGACGGCGTTCGTCTGGAACGGGCCCTCAGGAGGGAACGGCAGCAGAAAAAACCAAATTATGCGGAGCTGTGCCGGAGATTTCTGGCAGATGAAGCGGACTTTTCCAGGGAGAATTTACAGCGGCTGGGAATTGAAAAAGCCTATGAAAACGAGGATTTTGAGGAGTGTGTCCTCCAGCTGAAAAACACAATTGTGTAACTATTCAGGACGGCGGGAGATCTGGCAGAAAAATTTGTGTCAAGCTTGCTTGTAAGCGGATTTTTCTGCCAGATCTCACATCGGAGGAATCTCCGATGCTTCTTGTTCGGCTTTGCCGGACAAGAAGATGCCGTCCTGAACAGTTATACAATTTCCTATACAGAACCCTGAATCTGTGATATACTTTCACATAAGATAGAAATTCAGAACAGATTGTGAGGTGCAGGCCATGTTAAGCTTCCATGATATTATTGGACATGAACAGATAAAAGAACATTTTCAAAAGGCCATTGCGAATAATAAAGTGTCTCACGCCTATATCCTGACAGGAGAAGCAGGGATGGGAAGGAAGTCTCTGGCAAATGCATTTGCGCTGACGCTTCTTTGCGAAAAAGGGAAAAGCGAGCCCTGTATGGAATGTCATGCATGCAAACAGGTATTAAGCGGAAATCACCCGGATTTGATTTATGTAGAGCATGAGAAACCGGGCAGCATTGGTGTGGATGATATCAGAAAGCAGATCAATGACACGATTATGGTACGGCCTTACAGCAGCTATTATAAGATTTATATTGTAGACGAGGCAGAGAAGATGACTCAGCAGGCGCAGAATGCCCTGCTGAAGACCATAGAAGAGCCGCCGTCCTATGCGGTTATTATTCTTCTGACAACCAATCAGGATGCGTTTTTGCCGACAATTCTTTCCCGGTGTGTTCAGCTGAAGCTGAAGCCTCTAAAGGATTTTGTAGTGAAAAGTTATCTGACAGAGCATATGCAGATTGCGGAAGCAGATGCAGATATTTATGCGGCGTTCGCCAGGGGAAATCTGGGACGGGCTATTGCGCTGGCATCTTCTGAGGATTTTAATTTGATGCGGCAGGAGGTTCTTCATCTGCTGAAGCATGTGAAGGATGCAGATATTTCCGAGCTTCTGGATTATATCCGAAAACTGAAGGAGGATAATCTGGATATTTATGAATGTCTTGATTTTATGCAGCTGTGGTATCGGGACGTTCTGCTTTACAAAGTGACGAAGGATATCAATCTGCTGGTCTTTAAGGATGAGTACCGGTCGATCAATGAAATCAGCCAGGTAAGCGGCTATGACGGGCTGGAGCAGATTTTGGATGCCATAGACAAGGCAAGAGTGCGCCTGGATGCCAATGTCAATATGGATCTGGCAATGGAGCTGATGCTTCTGGTAATGAAGGAGAATTAGAAAGAGGTAATATAGATGATAAAGGTAATAGGAGTCCGGTTCCGGAATGCAGGAAAGATTTATTATTTTTCTCCCGGAAATATGGAGATTAAGACGGGTGATCATGTGATCGTGGAGACAGCCCGCGGAATTGAATATGGATATGTGGTTCTGGGCAGCCGCGACGTAGAGGAAAGCAAGGTGATCCAGCCGTTAAAATCTGTAATTCGTATGGCAACGAAGGACGACAAAAATAAAGAGCAGCTGAACCGGGCCAAGGAAAAGGATGCATTTAAGATCTGTCAGGAAAAGATCCGCAAGCACAATCTGGAAATGAAGCTGATCGATGTGGAATATACCTTTGATAATAATAAAATTCTGTTTTATTTTACAGCAGATGGCCGGATTGATTTCCGTGAGCTGGTAAAGGATCTGGCTTCTGTGTTTAAGACCAGAATTGAACTGCGTCAGGTAGGCGTTCGGGACGAAACAAAGATTGTAGGAGGCGTAGGCATTTGCGGAAGGGCTTTATGCTGCCATTCCTATCTGACTGAGTTTATTCCTGTATCGATCAAGATGGCAAAGGAACAGAATCTTTCTCTGAATCCGACCAAGATTTCCGGTGTCTGCGGAAGATTGATGTGCTGTCTGAAAAACGAAGAAGAAACGTATGAATATTTAAACAGCAAACTTCCAGGTATCGGAGATTATGTAACAACCGATGACGGTTTGAAAGGCGAGGTTCAGAGTGTGAATGTTCTGCGCCAGCTGGTTAAGGTGATCGTGGTTGTGGAAAAGGATGAGAAGGAGATTCGGGAGTACAAGGTAGAGCAGCTCAAATTTAAACCGAGACGGAAAAAGGGAAGAGTTGAGGTTGAGGATTCTGAGCTGAAGAAGCTGGAGGCTCTGGAGAAAAAAGAGGGTAAGTCAAAGCTGAATGAATAGAGAGAATACTGCAGAAAAAATGAATCGGAACGAGGAAGTATCAGGTATGTGCCTGGAGGACGAGCGGATTGATGATCTGCAGAGAAATGGCTACCGGATCATTCAGAAAAAGAAGGGCTTTTGTTTTGGCATGGATGCAGTCCTTCTGTCTGGCTTTGCAGCTGTGAAGGAAGGCGAGCGGGCTATTGATCTGGGAACAGGAACCGGAATTATTCCTATTCTTCTTGAAGCAAAAACAGAGGGAAAGGATTTTACGGGACTGGAGATTCAGCAGGAAATGGCAGATATGGCCAGGAGAAGCGTCGGCCTTAACAGCCTGGAGGACAGAGTAAGGATTGTACAGGGCGATATCAGGGAAGCCAGCCGTCTTTTCGGCAAGGCTTCTTTTGATGTGGTTACGTCCAATCCTCCTTATATGAATGACAGCCACGGACTGAAAAATCCGGATTTGCCCAAGGCGATTGCCCGCCATGAGGTGCTTTGTACTCTGGAGGATGTGGCGAGAGAAGCGGCAATGCTTTTAAAACCGGGCGGTCGTTTTTACATGGTACACCGGCCTCATCGGCTGGCTGAAATTATTACGGTTCTGAAGGAATATAAGCTGGAGCCTAAAAGGATGAAGCTGGTTCATCCTTTTGTGGATCGGGATGCCAATATGGTTTTGATCGAATCAGTACGGGGCGGCCGCTCTATGATGAAGGTGGAAGCACCTGTGATTGTATATCAAAAACCAGGAGTTTATACGGATGAGATTTATACCATATACGGATATTAAAGCTGGAATATGAGAGAGGAGGCAGGAAGAACATGAGCGGAAAGCTGTATTTATGTGCGACCCCGATTGGAAATCTGGATGATATTACGCTGCGGGTTTTGGAAACATTGAAAACAGCAGATCTGATTGCTGCGGAGGATACACGCCATACGATCAAGCTGCTGAATCATTTTGATATTAAAACGCCTATGACCAGTTATCATGAATATAACAAGGTGGATAAGGCAAGATATCTGGTAGGACAGATGCAGCAGGGCGTGAATATTGCTCTTGTAACAGATGCAGGAACGCCTGGAATTTCAGATCCTGGTGAAGAGCTGGTGCGGCAGTGTTATGAAGCGGGAATTTCAGTTACCTCTCTGCCTGGTCCGGCGGCCTGTATTACAGCTCTGACTCTTTCTGGGCTTCCTACAAGGCGATTTTGTTTTGAGGCATTTCTGCCAACGGATAAAAAGGAACGCCAGTGGATCCTGGAGGAGCTGAAGCAGGAAACAAGAACAATGATTGTTTATGAGGCTCCTCACCATCTGGTGCGCACTCTGGAGGAGCTGGGGGCTGCTCTTGGAATGGAGAGAAGACTGACACTGTGCCGGGAGCTGACTAAGCGGTACGAGGAGGCGTATCAGGCCACTTTTGCAGAGGCTCTTCAAAGATTTGAGACAGAGGAGCCGAAGGGTGAATGTGTGATTGTGATCGAGGGAAGAAGCATAGAGGATCTGAAACGGGAGCAGCAGAAATCCTGGGAGGAAATGAGCCTGGAAGATCACATGGAGGTGTATCTGACACAGGGAATGGATCGAAAGGAAGCTATGAAAAAAGTGGCGAAGGATCGCGGGATTTCCAAGCGAGATGTGTATCAGGGGCTGATGGAAAGGGACGAATAAAAGCAGAGAATTTTGTCGCAAAAATTTCCTTGACAAACGTTTCATGATCGAATAAGATAAAAAAGATGAAAATACTTTGAATTTCAAAACATTTGACAACAAAACTAATATTAGAATGAATCTCAATTGGGAACGGGGAAAGAAAATGACAGTGACAGGCAGGATCATTGGAACCGGCTCTTATGTGCCGGAACGGATCGTGACAAATGAAGATTTGGCAAAACTGGTGGAAACCAGTGATGAGTGGATTGTTACCCGCACCGGAATTCATGAGCGGAGAATTGCTGTGGAGGAGGGAACCAGCGCCATGGCGTCCAGGGCAGCAGAGCGGGCTCTGGAGAATGCAGGAATAAAGGCTGAGGAGCTGGACATTATTTTAATGGCAACCTCATCCCCGGATCACTGTTTTCCGAATGGGGCATGTGAAGTACAGGCAGCCATTGGTGCAGTAAATGCAGTGGCCTATGATATCAGCGCAGCATGTTCAGGATTTGAGTTTGCGCTGAGTACTGTACAGGCTTTTATCCGGGCAGGAATTTATAAAACAGCTCTTATTATCGGCGCAGACTGTCTGAGCAAGCTGACAGACTGGTCAGACCGGGGCACCTGCGTTCTGTTTGGAGACGGTGCAGGAGCAGCAGTGATTCGTGCAGAGAAAACAGGCGTAATTCACAGTGTTATGGGATCAGACGGAGGAAAAGGACCTGTGCTTTCCTGTGTAGCCAGAAGCGAGGGGAATTTCCTGAACGAAAGGAAGCCGGAGCTGGGATACATATATATGGACGGCCAGGAGGTTTTCAAATTTGCAGTAAAGAAGGTTCCGGAATGTATCCGTCAGGTGCTGGAGGAGAGTAAAACAGATATTGAAGAGGTAAAATATTTCGTGCTGCATCAGGCCAATTACCGAATCTGCGAGGCAGTGGCAAAGCGTTTAAAGCAGCCTCTGGATAAGGTTCCCATGAATATCGGTTCCTATGGAAATACTTCCGGCGCAACAGTTCCGATTCTTCTGGACGAATTAAACCGCCAGGGAAGGCTGCAGAGGGGCGATAAGCTGGTTTTAGCAGGCTTCGGCGGAGGTCTTACCTGGGGAGCAGCCCTGGTAGAGTGGTAAAACAGGAAGATTACGGAAAAGAAGTACTTTCTGATAAAAAGGAAGTATGGTATGATGGGTAATATGGAGCAATGTGCCCGGAGCGCATTCTCTTTATAAAAATATAAAACATTTTAAATGAAAAAGGAGAAAGAACCATGTTAGAAAAAATGAAAGAGATTATTGCAGATCAGTTAAGCGTAGACGCAGATTCCATTACAGAGGCATCTTCCTTTAAGGATGACCTGGGCGCTGATTCCCTGGACCTGTTCGAGCTGGTTATGGCTCTGGAGGACGAGTACTCCGTTGAGATTCCCTCTGATGACCTGCAGAACATGATGACTGTTGGTGATGTTATGAATTATCTGAAGGAGAAAGGTGTAGAGGCTTAATGCCCTGCACCTTTTAAAAAAGGAATTCAGGCTGTTGGAGGAACGGAAATGAAAACAAGAATTACAGAACTGCTGGGAATCCAGTATCCGATTATCCAGGGCGGAATGGCCTGGGTGGCTGAGAATCATCTGGCAGCTGCAGTATCTGCAGCAGGCGGACTGGGTCTGATTGGCGGAGCCAATGCGCCGGCAGAGGTAATCCGCGACTACATAAAGAAGGTTAAAGAAGTTACCGATAAGCCCTTTGGCGTGAATGTTATGCTGATGAGTCCTCACGCTGATGAGGTTGCAAAGGTTGTTGTGGAAGAGGGCGTAAAGGTAGTTACTACAGGCGCCGGAAATCCTGAAAAATATATGGAGATGTGGAAGGCGGCAGGAATTAAGGTGATTCCGGTTGTGGCTTCCGTAGCTCTGGCAAGAAGAATGGAGCGTTATGGCGCTGATGCCATTATTGCCGAAGGCACTGAGTCCGGCGGACATATTGGTGAGGCTACAACCATGACTCTTGTTCCTCAGGTTGCAGACGCAGTTTCCATTCCGGTTATCGCAGCAGGCGGAATCGGTGACGGAAGAGGAATCGCAGCTGCATTTATGCTGGGAGCAGAGGCAGTTCAGATGGGAACCCGCTTCCTGGTAGCAAAGGAATGTGTGGTGCATCAGAATTACAAGGACAGAGTTCTGAAAGCAAAGGATATTGATTCCACAGTAACAGGAAGAACTCACGGCCATCCGGTTCGCTGTCTGCGCAACCAGATGACTCGGGAATACATTAAACTGGAGAACGAAGGAAAGTCTTTTGAAGAGCTGGAGTATCTGACTCTGGGAACCCTTCGGAAGGCTGTTCAGGAAGGCGATGTAAACGGCGGTACTGTAATGGCAGGACAGATTGCAGGTATGGTTTCTAAGGAACAGACCTGTCAGGAAATGATTGAAGAAATGATGGAACAGGCAGAGAAGCTGCTTGGACGCAAGTAAGATGTAAAGGAGCAGGAGTGAATGAGTAAGATCGCATTTATTTACCCGGGCCAGGGAGCACAGGTCTGCGGTATGGGACAGGATTTCTATGAGCAGACGGAGATCGGAAAACAGGTATTTGACCTGGCAACAGAGATTCTGGGCTTTTCCGTTCCGGAGCTGTGTTTTACGAAAAATGACAGACTGGATATCACCGAGTATACACAGGCGGCTATGGTAACCACCAGCATTGCTATGACAAAGGTGCTGGAAGAGAAGGGTGTGAAGCCGGATGTGGCAGCAGGACTGAGCCTGGGTGAATATTGCGCACTCTATGCTGCCGGTGCAATGACAGAAAAGGATGCCATTGCTACTGTAAGACAGAGAGGAATTCTCATGCAGGAGGCAGTTCCTGTAGGGCAGGGCGCCATGGCTGCAATTCTGGCTATGGATGCCTTTGCTATTGAAGAGGTGATTTCCGGAATAGACGGAGTTCAGATTGCCAATTACAACTGTCCGGGACAGATTGTAATTTCCGGAAAGAAAGAAGCAGTAGAAACTGCTTGTGAGAAGTTAAAGGAAGCAGGCGCAAAGCGCGCGATTATGCTGAATGTAAGCGGCCCCTTCCATTCCAGAATGCTCACAGGAGCAGGCGAGAAGCTGGGAGAGGTTTTAGAGCAGGTGGAGATTCATCCGCTCAGCATTCCGTATGTGGCAAATGTAACGGCTGAGTATGTGACTGATGCAGCTGATGTAAAGCCTCTGCTGATGAAGCAGGTATCCTCCTCCGTAAGATGGGAGCAGAGTGTGAGAGCAATGCTGGCTGACGGAGTGGACACCTTTATTGAAATCGGACCGGGAAAAACTCTGGCCGGTTTTATGAAGAAGATAGACAGAACGGTAAAGGTTCTTAATATAGAGAAGCTGGAAGATGTAGACAAGGTTGTGGAGGAATTAAGATGTTAACAGATAAAATTGCAGTAGTAACCGGTGCAAGCCGCGGAATCGGCCGTGAGATCGCAGTTACTCTGGCATCAAAGGGCGCTGTGGTGATTGTCAATTACAATGGTTCTGCAGCAAGAGCAGAAGAAGTGGTAAAGGAAATTGAAGAGGCCGGCGGAAAGGCCGAGGCTGTTCAGTGCAACGTATCTGAGTTTGCAAAATCAGCAGAGCTGATGGATTATGTAGTGAAAAAATACGGCCGCGTGGATATTCTTGTAAACAATGCAGGAATTACCAGAGACAATCTTCTGATGAAGATGAGTGAAGAGGATTTTGACGCAGTGATTGACACCAACTTAAAGGGCGCCTTTAACTGCATTAAAAATATTTCCCGCCAGATGTTAAAGCAGAAGTCTGGAAGAATCATCAATATCTCTTCTGTATCCGGCGTAATGGGAAATGCAGGACAGGTAAACTACAGTGCATCAAAGGCCGGTGTTATCGGTATGACCAAGGCAGTTGCCAGAGAGATGGCAACTAGAGGAATTACCTGCAATGCAGTAGCTCCGGGCTTTATTGTAACAGAGATGACGGATGTTCTTTCTGATACCATCAAGGAAAATATTACCAATCAGATTCCTATGAGAAGATTTGGAAAGACAAAGGATGTAGCAAATCTGGTTGCATTCCTTGCTTCTGAGGAGGCTGGTTACATAACTGGACAGGTAGTGGGTGTAGACGGCGGAATGGCCATGTAAAGGAAAGAGAAGGAGAAAGAGACATATGAGCAGACGGGTTGTAGTGACAGGTCTTGGAGCAATTACTCCGATTGGCAATAATGTAGAAGCGTTCTGGAATGGCCTGAAGGAGAAAAAGGTCGGAATCGGCCCTATTACTTATTTTGATACAGCAGATTATAAAGCAAAGCTGGCTGGTGAGGTTAAGGATTTTGATCCGAAGCAGTATATGGATCCCAAGGCTGCAAAGCGTATGGAGAAATTCTGTCAGTTTGCAGTGTGTGCTGCAAAAGAGGCCATTGAGGATGCAGGACTGAATATGGAGCAGGAGGATCCTTTCCGCGTAGGCGTAAGTGTAGGCTCTGGTATCGGAAGCCTGCAGTCTGTAGAGAGAGAATACAGCAAGATGCTTCAGAAGGGACCAAACCGCGTCAATCCTCTGTTAGTTCCCCTGATGATCAGCAATATGGCAGCAGGAAATGTTTCGATTCAGTTTGGCATGAGAGGAAAATGCATTAACGTAGTTACTGCATGTGCAACCGGTACTCACAGTATTGGTGAGGCTTTCCGTACCATTCAGTACGGAGATGCAGATGTTATGATTGCAGGCGGTACTGAGGCAAGCATTACTCCTATTGGCGTAGCCGGATTTGCAGCTCTGACAGCGCTGAGCACCAGCGAGGATCCCATGCGCGCATCCATTCCTTTTGATAAGGACAGAAACGGTTTCGTTATGGGTGAGGGCGCAGGCATTGTGGTCCTGGAGTCTCTGGAGCATGCTCAGGCAAGAGGCGCAAAGATTTATGCAGAGCTGGCTGGCTATGGAGCAACTGGCGACGCTTATCATATTACTTCTCCGGCAGAGGACGGAAGCGGCGCTGCAAAGGCTATGGAGATGGCGATTGCAGATGCAGGGCTGAAGCCAGAGGATGTTGACTATATCAATGCTCACGGAACCAGCACCCATCACAACGATTTATTTGAGACAAAGGCAATTAAGCTGGCTCTGGGCGATCATGCTGGAAATGTAAAAATCAACTCTACCAAGTCTATGATAGGACATCTGCTGGGAGCAGCAGGCGGCGTTGAATTTATTACCTGTGTCAAGTCTATTGAAGAGGGCTTTGTACACGCAACCGCAGGTCTTCAGGAAGAGGATCCGGAGTGTGATCTGGATTATACCAAGGGCGAAGGCGTTTCTATGAATGTGAACTGTGCGCTTTCCAATTCTCTGGGCTTTGGTGGACATAATGCAACTCTGCTGGTAAAGAAGTTTGAAGGCTGATGGAGAAGACGGGAGGATATAAGACCATGACGATTGATGAGATTGTAACTCTGATTCAGGCAGTTTCTGATAATGGACTGACCAGTTTTGAATATGAGGAAGGGGACCAGAAGCTGGTTCTGAAAAAGAAAAAGAAGAAAAATATTGCCCAGGCTCCGGTGGCTCCCGTTGTAATTTCCCAGCCGGCAGCTCCTATGATGAGTCCTGTTCCCATGCCTGTTGCAGCAGCTCCGGCTCCTGCAGCAGCTGAAACCGCTTCGGCGGCTCCGGAACGCGCTGCTGATAAGGCGGGTTCCGGAAATAAGGGCGGAATTGATTCTGATAAGGTAGTGGTTTCTCCTCTGGTTGGAACCTTCTACAGTTCTTCCTCTCCGGAGGCAGAGCCCTTTGTAAAGGAAGGGGACACTGTCAAGAAGGGACAGATTCTCGGAATCATTGAGGCAATGAAGCTGATGAATGAGATTGAGAGTGAGTATGACGGAGTGGTGGAAGCTATTCTGGTAAATAACGAGGATGTTGTGGAATACGGACAGCCCCTGTTCCGTATCCGGTAAGGAGAAAAGATATGAGATTGGGAATTAAAGAAATTCAGGAGATTATTCCGCATCGTCATCCTTTCCTGCTGATTGATTTTATCGATGAGCTGGAGCCGGGAAAACGGGCGGTTGGTTATAAATCCATTACATTTAATGAGCCGCAGTTTAACGGCCATTTTCCAGGGCAGCCGGTTATGCCGGGTGTGCTGATGATTGAGGCACTGGCTCAGGTTGGTGCAGTGGCAATTTTAAGCCTGGAGGAAAACAAGGGAAAAACCGCGTTTTTCGGAGCTATCAACAATGCCAAGTTTAAACAGATGGTTCTGCCGGGCGATCGGCTGAAGCTGGAATGTGAAATTATCAAAAGCAAAGGCAAGGTAGGCGTAGGCAAGGCCGTGGCTACCAATGCAGAGGGCAAGGTTGCTGTTTCTGCAGAGCTGACCTTTGTTGTAGGTGACTAAGAAGCAGAGGGGAAGCGCAGCCATGTTTGAAAAAATCTTAATCGCCAACCGGGGCGAAATTGCAGTGAGAATTATAAGAGCATGCCGTGAAATGGGAATTAAGACTGTAGCGGTTTATTCAGAAGCAGATCGGGACAGTCTGCATACGCTTCTGGCGGACGAGGCTATCTGCATCGGTCCGGCTGCGTCCGGCCAGAGCTACCTGAATATTGAGAGAATTCTGGCGGCAACCGTAGCTATGAAGGCGGAGGCAATCCATCCGGGATTTGGCTTCCTGTCTGAGAATGCCAGATTTGCAGAGCTGTGCGAAAAGTGCAGCATTGCATTTATCGGCCCCTCTGCAGAAATTATCAGCAGAATGGGCAATAAATCCGAGGCAAGAAAAACGATGATTGAGGCCGGAGTTCCGGTGGTTCCCGGCAGCAAGGAGCCGGTTTACACCGCAGAGGCGGCTCTGGAAATGGCAAAAGCCATTGGTTTTCCGGTGATGATCAAGGCATCCTCCGGCGGCGGCGGAAAAGGAATGCGGGTGTCCTGGAGTGAGGCGGATTTTACTTCCAACTTCCAGAATGCTCAGATGGAATCGATCAAAGGCTTTTCTGATGATACCATGTATCTGGAGCGGTATGTGGAGAAGCCGAGACATATTGAATTCCAGATTATGGCAGATAAATACGGCAATGTGGTTCATTTAGGCGAGCGTGACTGTTCGATTCAGCGCCGCCATCAGAAGGTGCTGGAGGAGTCTCCGTCTGTAGCAATTTCAGAGGAGCTTCGCCGGGAAATGGGAGAGACTGCAGTGCGTGCCGCAAAGGCGGTAGGCTATGAGAATGCGGGAACCATTGAGTTTTTACTGGATAAGAACAAGAATTTTTATTTCATGGAAATGAATACGAGAATTCAGGTAGAGCATCCGGTAACGGAATTTGTCAGTGGTATTGATCTGATTAAAGAGCAGATCCGTGTGGCTGCGGGAGAGCATTTAAGCGTCAGCCAGGAGGATATCCATATTCAGGGACATGCGATTGAATGCCGTATTAATGCAGAAAATCCGTCCAGGAATTTTATGCCCTGTCCGGGACTGATCAGCAACGTTCATTTTCCAGGCGGAAACGGTGTTCGCGTAGATACTCATATTTATAATGATTACCGGGTTCCGGCCAACTATGATTCTATGCTGATGAAGCTGATTGTCCATGGAAAGGACCGGGAAGAAGCTATTGCAAAAATGAGAAGCGCTTTGGGCGAGCTGATCATAGAGGGAATTGATACAAACCTGGATTTCCAGTATGAGATTCTGAGCAATCCGGTTTACCAGGATGGCCATGAGATTGATACGGATTTTATTCCGAATTATTTTCCTGAATACTGCAAGTAGAAGGAAAAAACTGTTGAAGTTCTCAGAGATTCGCCCAGAGGGCAAGGAGAAGTATTATGCTGAGAGATATGTTTAAAAAAACATATACTGTAATTGACAGTCGTGTAAAGACTGGGAAACGGGAGAAAACGGAAGAACCGAGTATTCCTCAGGGACTGTGGAGAAAATGCAATAAATGCGGACAGCCCATTTACGTGGAAGATGTAACAAACAATTATTATGTCTGCCCCAAATGCGGCGGATATTTCCGGGTTCATGCCTATCGTCGGATCGAAATGCTGATTGATGAAGGAACCTTTGAGGAATGGAACCAGGAAATGGAGTTTTCCAATCCTCTGGATTTCCCGGGATATGAAAAGAAGGTTCAGGCAACCAGAGAAAAAACGAGGCTGAATGAGGCCATTGTAACCGGAAAGGGAATGATTCACGGCCTTCCGGCTGCTGTGGGCATATGTGATGCTCGGTTTATTATGAGCAGCATGGGCCATGTTGTAGGAGAAAAGGTTACACAGATGGTGGAGCGGGCAACAGAGGAGAAGCTGCCTGTGATTATTTTTGCATGCTCCGGAGGTGCCAGAATGCAGGAGGGAATTGTATCTCTGATGCAGATGGCGAAAACCTCAGCAGCTCTGAAACGCCATCATGAGGCAGGACAGCTGTTTATCAGTGTTCTGACAGATCCCACAACTGGAGGAGTAACGGCAAGCTTTGCCATGCTGGGAGATATTATTCTGGCGGAGCCAGGAGCTTTGATTGGATTTGCAGGACCCCGTGTCATTCAGCAGACTATTGGTCAGAAGCTTCCGGAGGGCTTCCAGAGAGCAGAATTTCTTCTGGAGCATGGATTTGTAGATAAGATTGTGCCCCGTGATGAGCAGAAGCGGGTGATTGCAGATATTCTGAGAATGCACAGAAAGCCAGATGCACTGACTCTGAAAAATGCGGGAATCGGAAGAGACGGACAGGCTGAGGCTTCTGGAAAGTTTTCTTTTAACCGTTCCGGGAAGAGTGCCTGGGATACGGTTCTTTTATCCAGAGATGGAGCAAGACCGGTGGCAACCGACTATATTGATGCAATTTTTGATGACTTTATGGAATTCCATGGCGATCGGTATTTTAAGGATGACGGCGCTATTGTGGGCGGCATTGCTACCTTTAAGGGGATTCCGGTTACGGTAATCGGCCAGCAGAAGGGAAAAACCACAAAGGAAAATATCAGAAGGAATTTTGGTATGCCGTCTCCGGATGGGTACCGGAAGGCTCTGCGGCTGATGCAGCAGGCAGAAACCTTTGGCCGTCCGATTATCTGCTTTGTGGATACTCCAGGAGCTTTCTGCGGTATTGAGGCAGAGGAGCGGGGACAGGGAGAGGCGATTGCAAGAAACCTGTTTGAAATGGCATCTCTGACAGTGCCTGTGCTTTCTCTGGTTATTGGTGAAGGCGGCAGCGGCGGAGCTTTGGCTATGGCTGTGGCTAATGAGGTCTGGATGATGGAAAATGCCATTTATTCGATTCTTTCACCGGAGGGCTTTGCTTCGATTCTGTGGAAGGACAGCAAGAAGGCGGCAGATGCAGCCAGAGTTATGAAGATCACAGCAGCAGATCTCTGTGAGATGGGTCTGATCGAGGACGTTATTCCGGAGAAACAGCCGGCCTGTGCAGATACGATGCCTGAAATTGCCGGAATCATCAGAGAAAAGCTGTCTGCTTTTCTGAACAGATACGAAAATATGAAGCCTGAGGAGCTTGCAGAACAGAGGTATCAGCGGTTCCGCAGAATATAGCCTCCTCTGTTTGAGATACAGCTTTGGAGAACAGATTCAGGAGATAGGAATGAGTATATTAAAACCATTGAAAATAGGTGAACTGATAGCGAAATACCCGATTATTCAGGGAGGAATGGGGGTCGGAATCAGCCTTTCCTCTCTGGCCGGAGCCGTGGCTAAGGCCGGAGGAATCGGAATTATTTCCACTGCTCAGATTGGATTTCAGGATCCGGACTTTTTAAAGGCGCCTCTGGAAGCCAATTTAAAGGCAATTAAAACGGAATTTGATAAGGCCAGAGCGATTGCGCCTAATGGAATTATCGGATTCAATATTATGGTGGCAACAAAAAACTATGCGCTGTATGTGAAGGAGGCAATCAAGGCTGGAGCTGATATTATTATTTCCGGCGCAGGACTGCCTGTAACACTGCCGGAGCTGACAGAGGGAGCAAAAACAAAAATTGCCCCGATTGTTTCTACGGCAAAATCAGCTATGGTGATCTGTAAAATGTGGGATCGGAAGTTTCACAGAATTCCTGATCTCCTGGTGATTGAGGGGCCTCTGGCAGGCGGCCATCTGGGCTTTTCCAGAGAGCAGCTGGCTCAGTACGGGGCAGATACGGCTCATGTTTCTGAAACCTACAGCCAGGATGCCTACGATGAGGAAATCCGCGGAATTATGAAGGTTGTAAAGACCTATGAAGATAAGTATGAAACGCATATTCCTGTAGCGGTTGCCGGAGGAATTTACACGCATCAGGATGTTCTTCACGCGCTGGAGCTGGGGGCAGACGGGGTTCAGGTGGCAACCCGTTTTGTAACAACAGAGGAGTGTGATGCTCCTATGTGCTACAAGCAGTCCTATATTGATGCGAAGGAAGAGGATATTGTGATTACGCAGAGTCCGGTGGGAATGCCGGGACGAGCAATCAGGAACCATTTTCTGGAGCAGGTAGAGGAAAGAAAGGCCAAGGGAGAAAATGCAAAGATTTCTCACTGCTATCAGTGTCTGGAGCACTGTAATCCGGCCAGCATTCCTTACTGTATTACAAAGGCCCTGTCCAACGCAGCAGAAGGAGTTCTTGATCAGGCTCTGCTTTTCTGCGGCACCAATGCCAGCCGTGCCGAGAAAATTGAAACGGTTGAGGCTGTAATAAAGGATCTGGCAGGAGAGCCTGTCTGACAGACATAAAAAGCCTGTTATTTCCATAGACTGAAAGCAAGGAAGCTGGGAAGAGACAGGAAGATGTTAAATAATATATGGAGCTTTATGATTCTTGCGGGGGTGCTCTGGGGAACTGCAAATGGCAATTTAAGTGCGGTTACCCAGAGCCTCATTGATTCTGCAGGGGCGGCGGTGTCTCTGGCCCTTACCATGCTGGGAATCATGTCTTTTTGGTGCGGAATTCTTCAGGTAGGAATGAATGCCGGACTGATTGACTGGTTTACGGGAAAAATGGGTCCTTTGCTGGATTTTCTGTTTCCTGATGTAAAGGACGGACATCCGGCCAGAAAGCCTTTGGCTGTCAATCTGGCAGCAAATATGCTGGGGGTGGGCATGGCGGCTACTCCGGCCGGACTGGAGGCTATGAAGGCGCTGGCAAAGGAAAGCAGGGGAGAGGCAAGCAATGCCATGTGTACCTTTCTGGTTCTCAATGTGTCATCTCTGCAGCTGATTCCTGTTTCTATGATTGCCTACCGCAGTCAGTATCACTCCGCGGCTCCGGCAGCTGTGGTAGGGCCTGCGTTGATTGCGACAGGCTGTTCTACACTGGCAGCTGTTATATTCTGTAAAATTGCGGAATGGATATCTGGGAGGAAAGGTCTATGATCCTGTGGATTTCCCAGATTCTGATTCCGTTGACAGTCTGTTACATTATAGGTTTTGGTCTGTTGTCAGGACGGCCGGTATTTGATGATTTTTTAGAGGGAGCTGCGTCAGGAATGAAAACGGCAGCCGGACTGCTTCCGGTGTTTGTGGGACTTATGATTGCTGTAGGTGTTCTGAGAAGCTCTGGCCTATTGGAGACTCTGGGACAGTGGCTTTCTATCCCGGCTGGGTGGCTGCACTTGCCGACAGAACTGGTTCCTGTTACGCTGGTGCGTCTGGTATCCAACTCGGCTGCCACAGGGCTTCTGTTGGATCTGTTTGAAAAGGCAGGTCCGGATTCCCCTCTGGGAATGTGTGCTTCTGTTATGATGAGCTGCACAGAGACGGTTTTTTACTGTCTCAGTGTATACTTTGGTTCTGTCAATGTAAGAAAAACCCGGTATGCCCTGGCAGGAGCTTTATTTGCCACAGGTGTGGGAGTGGCGGTCAGCATATGGCTGACTTTGGGTTTTTCATAAAAAAAACACAACCCTGTAAGAATTTCCTAATAAATAGCAGGTTGTCGAACAAATAGAAATCATGTATAATCATGAAGAGACTTTTTGCCTTCATGTGCGATAAGGAGAAAATGTGGATACTTATGCAGCATTGAACGATGTTCTGGTGAATCTGTTCCGTGATATTATGGAACTGGAGGAACAGGCGATTATTACTCAGGAATATCAGGATATAACAAACAATGATATGCATGTGATCGAGGCCATCGGAGTGGGAGAGCCTAAGAATATGTCAACCATAGCCAAGCTGCTTTCTGTGACAGTAGGAACTCTGACCATAGCCATGAACAGCCTTGTGAAAAAGGGTTATGTGATCCGGGAAAGAGGAAAAGAGGATCGGCGAGTGGTTTATATTTCTCTGTCGGAAAAAGGGCTGCGGGCTTACCGCCATCATGAAGAGTTTCATCGGCAGATGATCGAAGCTGTGCTGGAAAATCTGACTGAGGATGAGACAGAAAGTCTGGTAAAAGCACTTGCGAAGCTGGAACGATGGTTCCGCAGAACTGAGGAGAATTAGAAGGAGGCACTTTCAATTATGAAAAAGGCAGTCATGTGTTTTATTGGCGCCATGATGGTTTTGTCACTGGCAGCATGTACGCCGACTATGGAAAAGCATAAGGTTGGCGAGGTACAGAATTCTGATATGGCAGTTCCCAAGAGTACTCAGGGGCCTGGCGTTGTAACAGATAAGACACCGGATCTGGACGCACCGGATCTGGATATTATTTCGATATATACAGTCAGC
>OGXF01000929.1_pt1 | contig 24264 bp, 23 predicted proteins | sample 1576191 | NCBI WGS metagenome assembly OGXF01 (sample SAMEA3541545, study PRJEB24748) | human gut metagenome | biome: human gut; feature: human-associated habitat; material: faeces | place: China | collected 2012
TTTGAAGTTCCTGATATAGATTTATTCCATCTCCATCCGGTAATCCAATATCTACGATCAGCAAATCTACAGAACTATCTATATTTTTAATTGCTTCTTTTTTCGAACCGGCAAGAATCGTTGTATAACCTTGATTTTTCAAAGATGTATCTAAGGCTTTTCTTAACAATTTATCATCTTCTATAATTCCTATTACCATACACACCTCCTGATTTTTCTAACTTATATATTAAAAAATGTCCTTGCATTCTTACCATTATGTAAAAAAGCAGGATATATCCTTTTTTCGAGAACATATCCTGCCTGATATTTTTATGACCCCAACATCATTTTATCTGTTTACTTTTTATCCCGGGTTTCCATCAGAATTACAATCCCGGAACCAAAGGTAATCTTTACTTCCTCTTCTGCAAACTGGTTGCTGACACACAGGCTGTCATAAGGCGTGAGCTGATGGTCATGAAGCGGATATTTTGCACCTTCGATGCTCAAACTGTAAATCTCCTGTCCTAATGGGAATATTGAAAAATACGGTCCATATGCATCCTCGCGACGAATCACTGTGTCGCCGCCGATCAGGCGAATCTTATTCTGGGAATCCAGAATGACCGCATCAACCCCTGCTTTAAATGGAATTGTAAGTGTCTGTACATTTGCCCACAGATGGTCGATTCTTCCACCGGTCGCTCCGAGAATATAGATTTCACTGGCTCCAAGTGTCATTGCAAGGCGAATTGCGATTTCTGTATCTGATGCATCTTTTACCGGATTGAATTCGCGGATCGGAACTTTTGTCTCATTGCGGTAATAGTCTCCGATTTTCTGGTCTACACTGTCGAAGTCTCCAACAATATAACTTGGAAGTATCTTATGATGATAAAGAAACTCCATTCCCTTATCAACACCAATAATAAACTGACTGTCCAGCGTTTCAAGTTCTGATAATACAAATGATTCCTCTAACTCTCCGCCACTTACAATCACAATTTTCTTACTCATAAGTCTTCAAAATCTCCATCATCGCTTTTGTATTTTCTGCCGGGTCTCCCTTAAATACTGCTGAACCGGCTACAATAATATTCGCTCCTGCATCCAGTACTTCTTTGACATTTGTCTGGTAGATTCCTCCATCGACCTGGATATCTACGGAAAGTCCCTGATCTGTGATCATTTTTCTCGCCTCACGAATCTTATCCAGAGATTCTGGAATAAACTTCTGTCCTCCAAATCCCGGATGTACACTCATGATTAGTAACATATCAATGTCTTTTAACAGATTCTCTACTTTTGAAACCGGTGTTTCCGGGCAGATAGAAAGTCCTACTTTCATTCCACACTCACGAATCTTCTCAATTGTAGCGTTCACATCTTCACAAGCTTCCAGATGAATCGTCACGATATCGGCTCCTGCTTCTTTAAAAGCCTCCACATAACGAATTGGTTCCTGCACCATAAGATGTGCATCCATAACCTGGTCTGTTGCATTGTGGATAGATTTTAATACCGGCATTCCAAAGGAAATGCTTGGCACGAACATTCCGTCCATAACATCAAAATGCAGATATTTTGCACCATTATCCTCTGTAAGTTTCATCTGCTCTCCAAGAACTTTAAAATCTGCCGACAATATTGACGGCGCTAAAATGTAATCCATAACTAGTACCTCCTCTTATTTTTCAATTCCTCATATAACTCTTTATAATCTTCATACCTGACAGCATGGATTTTTCCTTTTTCGACGGCTTCTTTCACAGCACAGCCTGGTTCATGAATATGATCACATCCGTTAAATCTGCACTGACCTTCATATGGTTCAAACTCTGGGAAATAATATTTCAGCTCTTCTTTTTCAAAATCATTCACATATAATGAACTGAATCCAGGCGTATCCATAATATAAGAATCTTCACCCATCATAAATAGTTCTGAATGTCTTGTCGTATGCTTTCCTCGCTCAATCTTTCTACTGATACTGCCGGTTTCCATATTGGCCTTTGGATTTAAAAGATTGATAATTGACGACTTTCCGACCCCGGAAGGGCCAGCAATTGCTGTAGTCTTACCTTCCAGCATTCTGCGCAAAGTTTCCATATTCTTTTCTTCTTTTGCACTGACAAATATAAGCTGGCACCCACATTTTTCATAGATTTCCGCCAGTTCCGATAATTTTTCTTCAGAAGCAATATCCTCTTTATTAAAGCACAAAATCACCGGTATCTCTTTCGTCTGCATCATAACAAGAAATCTGTCAAGCAGGTTAAAATGCGGACTTGGCTTTGCCGCTGCAAATACGACCAGTGCCTGGTCAATATTCGCAACTGCTGGTCGGATCAATTCATTCTTTCTCTCAAAAATGTTTATAATACTTCCAGTCTTTTCCACTTCACTTAAAACTTCGATATCTACGTCATCGCCTACCAGTGGTTTTTTCTTATCCTTGCGAAAGATTCCTTTCGCTTTACATTCATAAACACCGGATTCTACTACATGAACGTAGTAGAATCCGGCAATTCCTTTTACTATCTTTCCCTGCATCTTTTTCTATATCCTATTGCTGACCGCTGTCACTTCCACTTCCACTGCCGCTGTTGCCATTGTCCGTATTTCCACCAGTATTCGTGTTATCAGACGGTTTCGGTCCACGGCTTAATACATAAGTGATCGTGCTGCCTTTCGATACACTTCCTGAAGCCGGACTCATAGAAATGATTGTTCCCTCTTCATAGTTACTGCTGTATTCATCTTTCTGCTTACTTGCATTCAAACCGTTCTGAGATGCCCATGACAGAAGTTCTTCCTCATCTTTTCCTGCAAAGTTCTGGATACTTACCTTATCGCTGCCACTGCTAAGTACCAGATTGACGGCTGTTCCGGCTGATACTTTTTTACCAGGTGTCACGCTCTGAGAAATAACATTTCCCTTTGCTACACTGTCATCATGCTGGGTGCTGGTAGATCCTACAGTAAGTCCTGCTGCCTGAATCTCACTTCTGGCATCTGCTTCAGATTTTCCACGCACATCCGGTACTGTCTTCTTCTGAGCTCCCTTACTTACAATCATCTTAATCTGCGTGTCTTTTGCTGCTTTGGAATTTGCTGCAGGTGTTGTACTGATTACATTACCTTCAGCTACATTATCATCATACTGAAATTCTGAAATAGGTTTAAATCCTGCATCTGTCAATTTTCCCTGAGCTTCATCCTCACTCATGCCAGATACATCCGGCACAATAATCTCTTTTCCAATTAATGCGGAACTTACAACTACATGAACGGTTGAATGTTTCTTTACCTTTGTTTCGGCTTTTGTCTTCTGTTCACTGACTGTTCCTTCCTCATACTTCTCAGAATCTTCTCTGGAATCAACTTTAATTCCAAGTTTCTTATCTTTCAGTGCTTTTGTTGCTTCTTCTTCTGTCATTCCGACAATATCAGGTACTTTTACTGTATCTTTGTCTGATGAATCTTCTGTTGTTGTTCCGGATCCAATAGATTTAAAAATTCCTGCTGCTTTTCCGACTGCAAAAATCAGAATAAATGCAATGATCAGTACCACTACGATCATTAGGATCTTCATGACCTTGTTCATACGTGGATTAACTTCTTCTGTGCCTTTTCTGCCATCATAATCGTCATCATCGTACTCTTCATCGTCATCATCATAACGGTCATCACCATAATCATCGTCATAGTCATCGGCGCCATCATAATCGTCATCTCCGTAATCATCTTCATCATCATAGTCATCATAAGAACTTCTGATATCATCCAGTTCATCATCTGTTATAATCACTGTATCTGCATTACGAAGTGGAGGAATTACAACAAAATCTCCGTCCGGATCCATCATAGATCTCTTCAGATCTCTTGTCAGATCTGCTGTACTTGCGTAACGTCTCTCACTGTTCTTCTGGGTACATTTTAAAATAATCTGCTCCAGACTGTACGGAATATCCGGTGCATACTCTGACGGAGGTGTAATTTCCTGCTGCAAATGCTTCATAGCAACTTCCACGGTTGACTCTCCGTCAAATGGTACTCTTCCGGTTACCATCTCATATAGTGTGATACCAATTGAATAAATGTCACTCTTCGCATCACTATAGCCGCCTCTTGCCTGTTCCGGAGATGTATAATGAACAGACCCCATTGCATTGGAACTGATCGTATTAGAAGAAACAGCCTTGGCAATCCCAAAATCAGTCACTTTGACCTTACCATCTCTGGATATCATGACATTCTGAGGTTTAATATCTCGATGTACGATACCTGCCGCATGTGCAGCCCCGATACCATTGCACATCTGAATTGCAATGCTAATGACTTCTTTATGGGAAAGCTTTCCCTTCTTTTCAATATATTCTTTTAAAGTGATGCCCTCTACCAGTTCCATCACCATATAATAAAGTCCCCGGTCCTCTCCGACATCATACACATTTACGATATTCGGATTCAGAAGTCCTGCGGCTGCCTGCGCTTCCGAATGAAATTTACGGACAAAATTCTCGTCTTCGCGATATTCTTTTTTCAATACTTTGATTGCGACATAACGGTTCAGCATTGTGTCTTTTCCCTTATAGACATCTGCCATACCACCGGCACCAATTTTGCTCAGTACCTCGTATCTCTTTCCTAATACAATACCATCTTTTACCATGCACTCACCTCATCTGCAAGCGGCTCAGCTAAAACAACCCCTATGTTATCTCTCCCGCCATTGCTGTTTGCTTTTTCGATCAACATCTGTACTGCCTCGACGATGTCTCTCGCTCCCTTTACAATATCAAACATATCCTCATCTTCAACCATATTACTGAGACCATCGGTACACATCAGGATCATATCCCCCTTTTTCAGCCGATATTCGTAAATATCAGCCTCTACTTCTTCCTTGACCCCCATGGCTCTTGTAATAATATTCTTATCCGGATGATTCTTAGCTTCTTCTGCTTTTATACCTCCCAGACGAACCATCTCTTCAACAAGAGAATGATCCTTGGACAACTGTTTTATCTTATCACCAATCAGATAAAGGCGACTATCTCCGACATTCGAAAAATATAAAGTATTCCCTATTACAGTAGCTATTACGAGTGTCGTTCCCATACCTTCTAACTTCACATCAGACTGTGCTGCCTGTATCAGCTTATGATTTGCTACAGACACAATACTCTTCAAGATTTCTTCCGGTTTATCAAGTTCTGTCTTTTCCAGTTCTTCATGGACAACCTTCACGGTATATTTTGACGCAAAATCACCCGCTTTATGTCCTCCCATTCCGTCTGCTACTACAAGCAGATTCGGGAAAGGACCTACCGGCTTATCTGTCACATAGACATAATCCTGATTCATCTCACGTTTTCGACCCACATCAGTCTTCGCATATATCTTCATCTGGTCTCTCCTCTTTTACAGCACCATATCGTCTTCTGAGCTGTCCACAGGCTCCGTCAATATCAGAGCCTCTTTCCCTTCTAATAGTAACATTTATTCCGTTTTTTTCAAGTTTATTTTGAAATTCCATAGCTTTTTTGCTATCTGGCTTTTTGAAATCCCTCTCCTTAATTGGATTTACCGGAATCAAATTCAGATGACAGTTACGGTGTTTCAATATCCCGGTCAGTTCTTTTACATCGTCCGGTCCATCATTCACGCCTGCCACCAGACTATATTCAAAGGTCACTCTGCGCCCGGTCTGCTTGTAATAATCATCACAGGCTTCCAGTACTTCTGAAAGTTCGTATTTATTCGCGATCGGCATCAGTTTTTTACGCTTTTCCTGACTGGAACCATGCAGCGACAATGCAAGAGTAATCTGAAGTCCTTCCCCTGCCAGTCTGTGAATATTGGGTACAATTCCACAAGTGGAGGCGGTAATACTTCTCTGGCTGATATTCAACCCATGTTCATCACTAAGCATATGTATAAATTTTACAAAGTTATCGTAATTATCCAAAGGCTCTCCTGTTCCCATAACAACAACATTGGATACTCTTTCGCCTGTCATCTTCTGGATCTGATAAATCTGTCTTAACATCTCAGAAGTTGTCAGATTTCTCTCAAGCCCATCCAGTGTAGACGCACAGAATCTGCACCCCATCCTGCATCCGACCTGTGAGGAAATGCATACCGAATTGCCATAGTTATATTTCATAAGAACGCTTTCGATACGGTTCCCGTCCTCCAGCTCAAACAAAAATTTTTCTGTCGGATCCACCTTGGAGATCTGATGGGCGACCACTTTCACTTTACGGATTTCATACGCCTGATCAAGTTTTTCCCGAAGTGCTTTCGACAAGTTTGTCATCTCATCGAATTCTTCTGCCAGTTTTTCATGAAGCCATGCATAAATTTGTTTTGCACGGAACGGTTTTTCTCCGATGCTCTTTATCTCATCTTGTAATTCATCATAGTTATAAGATACGATGTCTTTTTTCTCCATGATCTTGCTCCAATCTATTGTTTTCTAAATTCAGCAATATAGAATCCATCCCCCATATCGCTTCCCGGCAACATCTGTTTTTCCCGGATTTTTTCAAATTCCGGAAAGTTTTCCACAAACCATGCCGTGTTATCCTCATTTTCTTCCCGATTAATTGTACAAGTGCTGTACAGAAGTTTTCCTCCTGGTTTTACATAATTATGGACAACTGTCAAAATCTGTCTCTGTAAGTCTGCAAGTCCTTTCGCCATCTCTACTGTCATCTTACTCTTCAAGTCAGGTTTTTTACCAAGAATTCCAAGTCCTGAACACGGAAGATCTGCAATTAGAATATCTGCTTTTTCATAAGACTCCTCATCATTGATCGTCGCATCCTGGCATACAGCCTCTATGTTATCAAGTCCGCTTCTTTCAATATTCTCTTCAATCAACGCAACCTTGTATTCTGTCAGATCTCTTGCTTCCACATACCCGGTTCCAGACAACTTTTCCGCAAGGTGAATTGCTTTTCCTCCCGGTGCTGCACAGACATCGATCACATAATCTCCTTCTTTCGGTTCTGCCCATTCGGCCACCTGCATGGAGCTGATATCCTGAATATAGAAATATCCTTTCTGAAATGCCAGAAGTCCTGCCAGATAATCATATCTGGTCAGTTCATATGCATAAGGAAGTACTGGGTGTCTGCGATAGACTACACCATCTTTTTCCAGTTCTTTTTCAAATTCTTCCTTTGAAACAACAACTGTGTTACGTCTGACTGTCACTGGACGCTCTTCAAGAAATGCTTTTCCTATCTTCTCTACGGTCTCTTTTCCATATATCGAGATCCACTTTTCCACCATCCACATTGGCAGAGAATATCTCACGGAAAGACAGGCAATCTCATTGGATGGATCCGGATATGAAACCTTGTCCAGATTTCTGCTGATATTACGAAGAACTCCATTTACAAACCCTTTTAGATTCACAAATCCTTTTTTGCCTGCAAGTTTTACCGCTTCATTACACACCGCACTGTCCGGTACGTGATCCATATATTTTAACTGGTAGACCGAACTTCTTAAAATCGTGCGGATCACTGGTTTCTGTTTGTTCACTTTTACTTTTGAAAATTGATTGATGATATAATCAATCTCTATCTGACGCTCAAGCGTGCCCTCCACCACTCTCGTGATAAATGCACGCTCTCGTTTTTCCAAATACTGATATTTATCAAGAACATTTTTCAGGGCTATATGGCTGTACTCCCCGTCTCTTGTAATTAAGAGCAGCGTCTCCAGTATGATTTCCCTTACATTTACCTGCGTTGCCATGTCTCTATCCTCATTTCCTTTTTATCAACTATATCTTCACTCAATCACACCATCTTCACGACTACTCTTCTTCATTTTTACTAATCTCTTCAATGTCTAGTCGTCTCTTCTGTCACCTGTCAGAATCAGGATTCGCAGAAGCTGAAGGATTGCAGAAGCTGCGCCTGCAACATAAGTAAGTGCTGCTGCCGTCAGTACCTTCTTGGTTCCGGAAAGCTCATCCGGATATAATAGATTGCTCTCACCCAGAATCTTTATCGCTCTTCTGGAAGCATTGAATTCTACCGGAAGTGTTACGATCTGAAATAACACTGCCAGTGAAAATGCCAGAATACCAAGATTCAGTAACACTTGGGACATCTGGGAATTAAAGAACAATCCCAGAAGGATCAGCGGCCACGCAATGGTACTTCCAAAATTGGCAGCCGGAACAAGTGCACCACGAATCTGTAGCGGTGCATATCCCACCTGATGTTGGATTGCGTGTCCGCACTCATGTGCTGCTACTCCGACCGCTGCCACCGATGTCTGTCCATAAGTTGCATCAGAAAGCCGAAGCACTTTCCCTCTCGGGTCATAATGGTCTGTCAGATTACCGGATATCCTCTCAACCCGGACATCATAGATACCAGCCCTTCTCAGGATCGTCTCCGCAGCCTCTCTTCCTGTCATACCAGAATGACTTCTCACTCTGGAATATTTATTAAATGTTGAATTCATCTTCGCAGATGCGATCATGCAGATGACTACGCCGATCAGAACAAGTACATAGGTCGGATCAAAATACATTGGATAATACATAACTTTCTACCTCCTTTATCCTTTAGGGGTATTATATATGAAAAAGACGCAAAAACACGTCTTTTCATACTTTCTTAACATTTTTTTAGAATTTCTCCATATTCCAGGTGATTTCCTCTAAGGAATGCGCCTGCATCCATACGTTTTTTGCCTTGAAGCTGAAGTTCCTCAATCTTCAGAAGTCCTTCACCAGTCTGGACATAAAAACTGTCTTTTTCCACTTTTACAATCGTTCCGGCTTCCTGATCTGTATTGTCTTCCACGACATCCGCCTGCCACAGCTTGATCACTTTATCATTCCAGTGTGTGTAAGCACTTGGCCATGGGTTTAAACCTCGGATCAGGCGCTCAATCTGAACAGCCGGATCATTCCAGTTAATATTACCAAGATTCTTATCCAGCATCTTTGCATATGCAGTCGTACTCTCTCCCTGTGGCTCCCATGTAGCTGTCTTATCTTCCAGACATTTCAAAGTCTCTACACAAAGTTTTGCTCCTGCCTCTGCCAGTTTATCATGCAGGCTTCCACCAGTCTCCTTTGGATCTAGCGGGATTTCTGTCTTTAAGATCATATCTCCTGTATCCAGACCTTCGTTCATCTGCATTGTTGTCACGCCGGAAACCTTCTCTCCATCAATGACTGCCCACTGAATTGGTGCAGCTCCTCGATACTTTGGAAGTAAAGATGCATGGACATTAATGCAGCCATAAGGTGTCATCTGTAGAATTTCCTTTGGAAGAATCTGCCCAAATGCAATAACGACCATAATGTCTGCGTTATATTTTTTCAATTCTTCAATACATTCTGGTTCCCGGATTTTTTTTGGCTGATAAACCGGAATGTCTCGGGCAAGAGCTGCTTCCTTGACCGGCGTATACTGCATCTTGCCGCCACGCCCTTTCGGTTTATCCGGCTGTGTCACTGCAAGAACAACCTCATACCCGGCTTCTACAAGCGCCTCTAATGTGCCAACAGAGAAATCCGGTGTCCCCATAAATATGACTTTCATCTATTCCTCTCCCTCTTCTACATTGTGAATGCCGCCTTCAACAAGATCTACATACATTTTTCCATCCAGATGATCGATCTCATGGCAGAATGCCCTCGCCAGAAGTCCTTCGCCTTCCATCTCGAACTCATTCATATCTTCATCCAATGCTCTGATCTTTACATAGTTCGGTCTTGTTACCTGCCCACATTTTCCAGGTACACTTAAGCATCCTTCTTCTCCTGTCTGCTCTCCGGAAGTTTCCAAAATCTCCGGATTGATCAGTATGATCGGACCGTCCCCTACATCAATCACTACAATTCTTTTTAACACTCCAACCTGTGGAGCTGCAAGTCCGACTCCCATAGCCTCATACATGGTATCTAACATATCCTCGATCAAAATCTTTGTACGGATACTCATCTTTGTTACTTCTTTACAGTGTTTGGTCAAAACATCGTCCCCAAGCACTCTGATTTCTCTGATTGCCATAATCTTTTTTCTCCTTTACCTGCTACATTCTATCTTATGACGCCTGTGGATTGTAACCTGCTTTGCATCGGCATCATGTCTTCACTCTGATAATCTTATTATTACGGATTCATATCAAACTGTATCTTTAATGACTGAAAGCCCCGATTGATCTCAATGTATTTTTCCATCCGATCCTTCACCGCCATCAGGATTCTTTCATCTTCACTTTTCAAATAGATGACCTTACGGTAAATATCATTGATTTTTCCTATGCCTGGACTTGCTGGTCCAATGACTGCCATCGGTGCCTCTCCAGCTGCCCGCACTGCAAAATCTTTCAGGTATCCTGAAGCTTTCGTAAGAAGTGCCTCGTCTGCCCCTGAGGCATAAATTGCCATCAGTCCGGCAGCCGGTGGATATCCCATAAGTCTCCGGTAACTGATTTCTTCTTCATAAAAACTTTCATAATCCTGCTTTGCGGCATTTACAATACTATAATGCTCTGGACTGTATGTCTGAATCACAACCTCTCCCGGAAGATTTCCTCTCCCGGCACGGCCTGCAGCCTGCACAAGAAGTTGAAATGTACGTTCTCCGGAACGGTAATCGTCCCCATACAGTGACATATCTGCCGCCAGAATTCCAACCAGTGTTACCCCAGGAAAATCATGACCTTTCACAATCATCTGCGTTCCAATCAAAATATCTGCTTCTTCATTTGCAAACGCTGACAGAATCTTCTCATGCCCGTCTTTATTCTTTGTCGTATCCAGATCCATACGCAGGACTCTTGCCTGTGGAAAGCGCTTCTTTACCAGATCCTCTACCTGCTGCGTTCCCATGCGGAATCCACCAATATAAGGTGAACCACAGGACGGACAAGTTTTGATCATCCTCTCCTCATGCCCACAGTAATGACAGATGAGCCTGCCTCCTCTGTGCTCTGAGAGCGAAACATCACAATGAGGACATTTTACTACATATCCACAGGACCTGCAAGAGACGAACCCCGCATATCCACGCCGATTGAGGAAAAGCATCATCTGGTGGTGCTCACTTAAACACTTTTCCATAAGTTCTGTCAGTCTGTCACTTAAAATACTGCGGTTTCCATTCTTTAATTCTTCCCGCATATCGACCGTGTATACCTTTGGCATCACTTGCCTGGTAGCACGGTTCTTTAATTCCAGCATCGTGCAGCTTCCGCCCTGGCACCAGGAAAATGCTTCCACAGAAGGTGTTGCTGAACCAAGTACGACACTTGCCTGTTCAATCTGTGCACGGCGTATTGCAGTCTCCCTTGCATGATATCTTGGCACCTGCTCACTTTTATAAGTAGGTTCATGCTCTTCATCAATCACGATTAGTCCCAGATTGGAAAATGGTGTAAAAAGCGCAGATCTAGGTCCAATCATCACATCCACTTCTCCACGTCTGACACGCTCCATCTGATCAGAACGCTCTCCCTGGGAAAGTCTGGAATTCAAAATCGACACCCGGTTTCCAAATCTGGCATAGAAGCGCATCACCGTCTGATAAGTCAGCGCAATCTCTGGAATCAGCATAATTGCCTGTTTTCCCTGACTGACCACCCGACTGATCATCTCAATATAAACTTCCGTTTTCCCACTTCCGGTTACGCCATAAAGCAGATATGTTCCGTAATGTCTCTGACTGTAATCTTTCCAGAATGTGTCGATTGCCTGCTGTTGTTCTGGTGTATGTGTAAGTGGACCGAAATCTTTTTTCTGGTAGTGTATCGGATTACGGAAATTCTCTTCTTCCTGAATCTCCAATACTCCCTGCTCTTCCAGAGAACGAATGACCGAAAGTGTGACATTTAACTTCTTTGTAATGAGCTCATAGTCCTGCTGCGGCTGATCTAACAGCCCTGCCAAAAGCCTTGCTCTTGCCTTTTGGTTCTTGTGCAGATAAATATCTAACTGCTTCTTTCCTTCCTCTTCATTTAAAAGAAGCTTCACCTTGCGTTTGTGCTGGATCCGCTCTTTTTTCTTAATAGGAAGTACCGTCTTCAATGCCTGGATCATAGTTCCACCATAGTATTCTCGGATCCATGCAGCTAGAGCAATAAGTTTTGACTCGATTTCCTGATGGTTTTCTTCAATACAAAGAACTTCCTTAATTTTTGTGAGGTCGTAATCTGCTTTTTCAGAAAATCCTATCACATATCCATGAGTTTCTTTATTCCCTTTGCCAAATGGAGCTACAACTTCCATTCCAACTTGAAGCACCCCCTCAAGTTCTGGGGGGATGCGATACTGAAATACTTTATCTAATTTTTCATGCGTAATATCAATAATAATATCAGCGAACATTACTCTCCTTTAAGTTCTTCCAATACTTCTTTAATCAGGACTCTCTCATCCATGTCATATTTCACGCCTTTGATTTCCTGATATGTCTCATGTCCCTTTCCAGCCAGCACAATGACATCACCCGGACGTCCATGCTCGATGGCATAACGGATTGCCTCTTTACGGTCACAGATGTCGATATATTTTCCATCTGTCTTTTTCATACCCACAATGATATCATCAATAATTGCCTGTGGCTCTTCGAATCTCGGGTTATCTGAAGTAATGATTGTAAAATCAGACAGTTTTCCGGATACCTCTCCCATCTCATAACGTCTTGTCTTAGAACGGTTTCCGCCACAGCCAAATACCGTCACAATACGTCCCGGATTGTAATCACGAAGTGTGTGTAACAAACTCTCCAGTGCCATAGCATTATGCGCATAGTCGATCATAAGTGTAAAATCATCGGATACCTTGACCATCTCAATACGACCTTTGACCTTTGCGACTTTCAATGCATCTTTGATTTTCTCGACCGGTACATTAAAATGTCTGCATACTGCAATAGCTGTCAGTGAATTGTACACACTGAATTCCCCAGGAATGTCGATTTCCACATCAAAGTCCATCAGTCCTGTCACATGGTACTGAACTCCAAGATATCCCGGTCTTGAGATGTGCTTCACATTGATTGCACGAAGATCTGCCTTCTCCCCAAATCCAAATGTCTCAATTTCGCAGGTTGCACCTTTAAATACATCTTCAAACCACTTGTCATCTACATTCCCAATTCCAACTTTGCACTGTTTGAACAGAAGTCCTTTACAGCGCTTATAGTCCTCAAAATCTTTATGCTCATTCGGTCCAATATGGTCTTCTCCAAGATTTGTGAAGATTCCGATATCAAACATAATCCCTGCGGTTCTATGAAGCATCAGACCCTGTGAAGAAACCTCCATAACCACACAGTCACATCCAGCTTCCACCATCTGTGCAAAATACTTCTGAATCGTGTAAGACTCCGGTGTTGTATTATTAGATGGAATGGTCTTATCCCCGATGATTGCCTCAATCGTACCAATCAATCCGACTTTGTGTCCTACTTCCTCCAGAATAGCTTTTACCATATAAGTTGTTGTCGTCTTACCCTTGGTACCGGTAATTCCAATGGTCTTAAGCTTTTCAGCCGGATATCCGAAGTAGGCTGCTGACATAAGTGCCAGTGCGTATCTTGTATTTTCTACTTTGATAACTGTCAATCCCTCTGGCACTTCCACATCTTTTTCCACAATAACCGCTGCAGCACCTCTTTCTGCTACATCTTTTACATACTGATGACCATCCGAGACAGCACCACTGATACACACAAACACACTGCCCGGTACGACCTTTCTGGAATCATTGACAAGTTCTGTAATCTCTATATTATCACTGCCCGCGACTACCTTGTAATCCAGACGCTCCAATAACTTTGTTAATTTCATTCTCTATGCCTCCTGATCATATTTTCAATATTTTACATCTTCACATTTTTTTGAAAATAAACATTCTCTCCTGTTTCAGTTAAATAGAAAAATATTTACATTTTATTATATAACATTCTTTTGGCGAAAAGCAACGAATTGCAATAAATTCTTCTATTTACATTGCGTGCTATATATTTTCACCAATTCTGTTATCATGTCAACGGCTTTTTCCATACCTTCAACTGTGATATGCTCATAAGGTCCATGATATGCATGACCACCTGTTCCAAGATTCGGGCAAGGAAGTCCACGGAAACTAAGCTGGCATCCATCTGTACCGCCTCGTATTGGCAGACACTGCGGTGTAAGTCCGACTTTCTCACATGCTTTCTTTGCATTGTCGATCAGATGCATATGCTGTGCAATAATCTCACTCATATTACGGTATTGATCTTTTAATGTAAGAATAACAGTTCCGTCTCCCCATTTTTGATTCAGGTCATCTGTAATCTGCTTCATTACTTTCTTTCGTTGCTCAAACTTTTCTGCATCATGGTCTCGGATGATGTAATGAAGCTTTGCAAGTGCACATTCGCCTTCCATACTCAGCAAATGATAAAATCCCTCATAGCCTTCTGTATCACGAGGAGTCTCGCCCTTTGGAAGCATAGAATCGAATTCCATGGCAACAAGACTGGCGTTAACCATCGTATCTTTGGAGGATCCCGGGTGTACACTGACACCATGAAATTCTATAGAAGCACTGCATGCATTAAAATTCTCATACTGAATCTCATTTTCAGTGTCACCGTCAAGTGTGTATGCAAAATCCGCACCGAACTTATCAATATCAAAATGTGCAGCACCGGTTCCGGTCTCTTCATCCGGTGTAAATGCAACACAAAGTGGACCGTGTGGAATATTTTCTTCATTTAATCTTTCAATCAATGTAAGAATCTCTGCAATCCCGGCTTTATCATCGGCACCAAGAATTGTCGTTCCATCACTGGTAATCAATGTTCGTCCTTTTAAGTTCTTAAGATGCGGAAACATTTCAGGACTTAAGGTAACTCCACTTTCTCCAAGAGCCAGTGCTTCTCCGTCATACTTTTCTGTAATCATTGGTTTTATATCATGATCACAATAATCAGAAACCGTGTCCATATGTGCAATAAACCCAATTGCAGGTGCGTTTTCATATCCTGGCGTTGCCGGAATTTTCCCATAAAGGAAGCATGAATCTGTCAATATTACATTGCAGATCCCCAAATCTTCCATTTCCTTTTTTAAAACATTTGCCAGGTCAAATTGACACTGGGTGGAAGGTGTTGTATCACTTTCCTCATTGCTTGGTGTACGGATCACCACATATTTCAATAATCGTTCGTATACGTTCATAGTTACAATCCCCTTTATATCTTTATTCTTTGCAGACATCAACCCATTTTTCTGCATCTGCGACTGCTTCAAGTTCTGCAATCGTAAGTCTGACTGCACTGTGATCATTACCTGCCGCCGGATAGACTGTATCGAATTTTTTCAGAGATTCATCCAGATAAACAGGAATTCCTTCTTTGATGCCAAATGGGCATACACCGCCCGGAGCATGTCCGATAAATTCTTCCACATCATCAAACGGAATCATCTTTGCCTTTGTGTGAAAAGTATCTTTATACTTATGATTGTCTACCCTTGCAGTACCCTCTGCTAGGATCAGAATCGGTGTATCACCGACCAGAAAAGATAATGTCTTTGCAATCATGCCCGGTTCTACACCAAGCGCTTCTGCCGCAAGCTGTACTGTTGCACTGGAATCTTCCAGTTCAATGATATGGTCTTCGTAACCTTTTTCTTGTAAATATTTTTTTGCTTTTTCAAATGACATAGTAAAAGCCTCATTTCGTAATTATTCGATAGCTGATTTTTCTGAGAAACTGGTAAATAATATTAGCTCTCTGTTGCCATCAGCATATTTATTGTATCATAAAAATGCTTAGAAGAAAGTACTAATTATTGCATACTCATTTTAAATTTTCTATTGCATTTAATTACGTTATTATGTTACACTACATCTACATCAAATTTCGGGCACAAAATTTTCATTATGTTTCAAAAACGCCCTTGGAAATCCTTAGCCAAGATTTCATTTCTGAATTTCATTTGCTTTTTCAGCAAAGAATTCACTTAGATTTTTGATGAAGTTACTCGCCAACCGCAACTTCCAGTGATTCCTGGCGCTGGTATCGTTGCAGTTTCACCGGACAAATGATACGGTACTTCTGAATTTAATTATATTTTCTCTCATATGCTTTTTTGCATTGTCTTTTTATACTCAAAATGTTAGAATATATTCAGAAAGTTTCCATATCGCATTTGCCCAGATAGGAGACCTATGGAAACAAACAACACGACAACTTTAAATGGGGTACATAATACTCACACAAAAGACAACGCCGCTAAAATTGTCTTCGGAGACCCGGTACTCTGTGCTCAGTTCTTAAAAGGATATACGGACATTCCTCTTTTTAAGGAGATTAAGCCCGAGGATATTGAAAATGTTTCTTCTTATTTTCTTCCTTTATTTCAGGAATCCAGAGACTCAGATACCGTGAATAAAATTCGCATAGGAGATTCTGAAATCTATCTGATTGCACTCATCGAACATCAATCGGAAAATGATTTTGATATGTCCTTCCGAATACTCCGTTATATTGTATTTATCTGGACAGATTATGCCACGCAGCAGGAAAAGCGACATAAAGGTATCACAAAATCCAAATCTTTTCTTTATCCTCCAATCCTGCCTATCGTATATTACGAAGGAAGCAACACATGGTCTGCGTCGTTAAACTTTAAAAATCGTGTCTTTTTGAGTGATGTCTTCGGAGATTACATACCTAGTTTTAATTACCTGGTCATTCCGTTAAACCAATATTCCAAGCAGGACCTGATTGAAAAGAATGATGCGCTTTCTTTAATCTTTCTCATTAACCAGCTTCAGAGTTCCTCAGAATTTCATGATTTAAAAGATATTCCTAAAGAATACACGGAACATCTTACAGAAGATACCCCAGATTATCTGTTAAAAATTATTGGAAAAGTAATTGCCGTTCTTCTTCATAAACTAAATGTACCTGATGAAGAAGTTTATGAGGTTACAGACCAAATCACAAGGAGGAAATTCAGTATGATGTTCGACAATTTTCAAGCTTATGATGTACAGGAGACCAGACGGGTCAGCCGTGAGGAAGGACGGCTTGAGGGACGAATCGAAGGCGAACGTGCCGGTCGAATTGAAGGCGAACGACTCCATTTAATCAAGCAAGTTATTAAACGAATTGAATTACAGTATTCTGTCAATCAAATTGCTGAATCTCTCCTGGAACCATTGGATATTATCCAACCTATTTATGACATTGCGCTTCAACAGGGATCTGATTACGATGCCAACCTGATTTTAGATGAACTCAACTCAAAAAATATTCAATAAATACTGAATTTTTTCTCTTTTATAGCCTATTATTAAAAGCTCTGGACATCTGCCAGAGCTTTTATTTGCGTTAGCAACGAGCCAAAGTCTGAGCTTGCTCTAGACCTTGGCGACCGCATACAATCTCAGAATGTGCCTGCTGGCACTTCTGATGATTGTCACTGTTTCTTATTCAATTCTGTTCCCGTTCTCATCATATCCTTCTGGTATACCGATTTCATACGGATTGTTATCGTCCAATTGCCATTGACACCAGCCTCCGTCGAAAATAGCAATATCCTTAATTCCTGCTGCAGCTCCCTGCTGTTGAACAGTCGCCCCTCACCAGGCACCTGAGCCACAGAAAAACACAATTCTTTCTCCTAAATCCACACCACATTCTTTCCAGTGGTTTATCATTTCTTCAGAATTACCAATAGTCTCGTCAGGATTTAAATACCAGTTTTTCCTGCAGCACCATTTTGTTCCAGGAATACGCCCGGCTTTTTCTACATGGGAATATCCAGAAGTCTGTCCGGTATATTGCTCCCAGGAACGCATATCTACTAATTGTCCCGGTACCTTTCCCTGAAGCATCTTTTTTACTTCATCAATCTTTACAATTTCTTTCGGGCTTCCCGGAATTTTTGTACCAAAAGACTCTACTCTTTGTTTCGGATTATCTCCTTTTTCCATTTCATATCCATGATACTGCCAGTGATAACTACTTCCATTAATGCAGTGTACATGCTTTACTCCCATGTATCGCAATACTGCTGCCAGAACATGGCTTGCCCCTGTATATCCTAAGGCGTATATAATAACTGTCGTATCAACTGTTATTCCATTGTTACATGCAAATTTTTCCAGTTTTTCATCAGAATTTGTACACCATTCCGGTGCTGTCTGAAATTCATTTACACTGACATGTACACTTCCAGGAATATGTCCTTCGAAAAATTCTGGATACGGTTCGTCAGTTTCTGATACTTCGAATATTTTATATGGCCCGCCATCATAAAACTCTACCTTTTTACCATCGATAACATCTTTTACCCATTGTACCGGCACAAACATTTCATAATCAGGCAGCCATTTTGTTTCTTCGCTCCACTCAGAAAAATTATAATAATACAGATTCTGGAATCCTTTTTTTCTCAAAAAATCCGCTACAACATAAGCGTCATTTTCGTTTGTATCATATAATATAATCTTCTTATTGGGAGTAATATCTCTATATTTCAAAGCGTCCTCAAAGCGGCTTCTATATTCTTCCTCTGTCGTCCATGGATTTATATAAGGAAATCTTATCCACTGTGCAGAGTAATCGGTCGCTCCTGCTATATGTCCCTTTACCTTTTCTCCACCTAAGCACCAACCATTAAAGGTATCCGGATCCCGCGTATCAATAACCATCCATGAAGCATCTTGCAAGGCATATCGTACCAGTTCTGTATCTACCTGTTGTAATGGGATTTTTTCTATTTCATCGCTTTTCATACCTATTCCTGATTTCCTTTACTTTTCACTAAGATTCTGCTGGCAATTAAACCTGCAATTGCACATATCAAAAATATTGCAAAAATAATCTGATAACCATTTATCTGATACGTGTCGATCGATATTCCTGCAACAGAATAAAAAAATGCATCTGGGGAATATCCTACAAATGATACAACTCCGATTGCTGTTCCCATATATTTCTGCGGAATTCCAATTTCAGATATCGTAACCAAATTTACGCTCTTAGCCGAAGTGATCACAAATGTAATTACAAGAACAAGTACTACAATCAACAAATTAGACACTGCCATATATGGTCTGGCTAAAAGTCCAATAATCAATACTGCACTCATTAAAAACGTAATTTCCATTAACTTAATTGCGGAACCGATCTTATCTGCTAATTTTCCGGCAAAATAAGAAGCAACAATAGCTAAAATATTTATCCGCAAAATAGAAATAATTAAAATTTCCTGCTCTCCTATTTTGCAGACATCTGAAAGATAAGGAATAATGTATGTCATTGCCGCCATCATCAGATAATTACAAAAAATGATAATAATCACTCCCCAGACTTTACGGTTTGTAAATATTTTCATTACTTCTGACCATTTTATCTGGTCTTCTTCCTTTGTCTTTTCAGGTTCATGAAACAGCTTATAAATCATAAATGCTGCAATGAAATGTAGGAGACCATATAAAATAAGAATTGTCTTATATACCAGCCCGTTTTCCTTTGTGAGCATTAATATTAATAATCCTGCCCCGACAATGACCATACCTAATATGTCAATAATTGCAATATAGGTTCCAAAAACTTCACCTTTTTTGCTCTTACCGCCCAGATATGTCAAGGTCTTCATTGATGCGGGATAAAACATAAGCACTGATGTAACAGCCAGAAGCCCAAACACTATACATAATCCTGGATATCCTGGAACCGAAACCACATAAAGATGTAATGCTCCAGACAGCACAAGCGCACTTATCATTATTTTCTTTACAGAAAACATGTCAGTCAATAAGCCTCCCAGCAAATATGCTGCCATACAAATACTGCCATAAATGCTGAATAACGTACTTAATTGTGTATGTGTCAGATTCAGCACCTCAAGCAAAATATTGTAAAACTGGTTCTTCATATACGGAAGACCGTAAAGTGCTGTGTTGGCACATGCCAACGTACAGACCATTGCAATTGTATTTTTTCTTTGCTTCATTACAATTCACCTTGTGCTCTTTTTCTGGCTCTGTCTTCCAGCTTTTGAAAAATAATAGATAATACAAACGCGACAATCGCACAAAGCACTGTACCAATAATTACTTTATTCCAATGTCTCATATTAATTCCCGAAAGAATCAGCTTTCCTAATCCTCCGGCTCCAATTGTTGCTCCCAGTGTTGCCATTGTAACAGTCCCAATTGCAGCAAGTTTTACTCCATTTAAAATAAGTGGAAGTGCCAGAGGTAATTCAACTGAAAAGAAAAATGGTATTTTGTGATAGCCTAACCCTTTACCAATTTCATAAATCGCCGGACTGATTTCATCAAATCCTTCTGCAACATTTTTTACCAGCACATACTGATTATATAAAACGAGTGTAATGATAGCTGTCTCATCACCAATACCTGTAATCGGAACTAAAACTGCAAGTAACGCAAGTGTCGGAATCGAGAAAATAGTATTGCAGATACCGTTGACCACACCAGACAGTTTCTTCCATTTTGATATCAGAATACCTAGAGGAATTGCAATCACACATGATACTAATACTGCCACACAAGTAATATAAATGTGATCCACCAGAAATTCTAATACTTTGTCATAATGATTTATTAAATAGTCCATTCTACTACCTCTCTACTCACTTTCCATTACAGTCTGAAGTTTTTCTATTTGTAATTTTCCAAGTGCCTGGCCTTCTGACATAACTACCAGATACTTACACTCCTCTTTTATAAATAATGCAAGCGCATCATTCAAATGTTTTTCTGCATCAATAGTTACGCCATTCTTAATTTCTTCCTCTGTAATCGGCTCTAACTCATTATTAACAGATAAGACTTTTAATTTATCATACACATCTCCGGTCGAAATCAATTTTCTTACAAATTCATTTGCAGGGTGCATCATAATATTGTAAGGTGTATCATACTGCTGCACCTCTCCGTGATCCATAACAATGATTTTCTGTCCAAGCAGGAAAGCTTCGTATACATCATGTGTTACAAACAAAATAGTATTCCCTAACTGTTTCTGTAATCTCTTTATCTCTTTCTGCAGTACACCTCTTGTAATTGCATCGATAGCTCCAAATGGCTCATCCATAAGCATAATAGACGGATTGGTAGCCAATGCCCTTGCAATTCCGACTCTCTGCTGCTCTCCACCAGACAAACTTCTCGGATAACGTTTTCTATATTTTTCATAATCTAACTGAACAAGCTGCATCAGTTCTTTTGTCCTCTGCGCAATCTTCTGTTTGTCCCATTTTAAAAGTTTTGGTACAACTGCAATATTATCCTCTACAGTTTTATGCGGAAACAATCCTCCCTGCTGGATTACATAACCAATTTTTCTACGATATTCATTTGCTTCCAGTTTCATGATGTCCTGTCCGAAATACAGGAGTTCTCCCTCTGTCAGTTCATGGATTCGATTTACCATTTTTAACAGAGTTGTTTTTCCTGATCCTGATGTTCCCAGAATTGTTACAAATGTTCCTTTTTCTATCTTTAAATTTACATTCGATACTGAATCATATTCATTTCCTTTAAAACGTTTACTTACGCCTTTAAATTCAATTGCTGTCTCTGCCATTTTCTTTCCCCCGTTATGCGACTTTCTTTAATTGTCTTCTTTGGAAAAACGCCAAAATATTATCTACAATAATTGCAATCACTGCCACTGTAAAAGCTCCCAGATATGTAGCTTCCATTTTTCTCGCTGTAAGTCCAAGTTTTATATAAAATCCTAATCCACCAGCTCCTACATATGCCGCAATTGCTGTTCCGGCAATGATTGAAACTGCTGTAATTCTCATACCATTTAAAATAGCCGGCAAAGCAAGCGGTGTCTCCACCTGCAGGCACACACGCCACGGTTCCATTCCCATTGCATATGTATTTTCGCACACAATTCGGTCTACATTCAGATACCCCGATTTTGTATTCAACATCATGGTCGGAATCCCCAATGACACAAGAGCAATCAGCGCCGGTGTCATACCAATTCCAAGAATTGGCTGCAATAACGCAAACATTGCCAGACTTGGTATAACCATAATCAGATTGGCAATTGCCACCAACGGAACTGATATTTTTTCATGTTTTGCGCAAATATAGCCAAGCGGTACTGCAATCAGAATGCAAATAATAAATGCCGCCAGGTCTATCAGTAAATGCTCTTTCGTAAGCTGCATATACCGCTGCGAATCTTGTATCGCATAATTAATCATTTTTGCAATCATAATGATCCTTCCTCTACTTTGTTATCGTCTCCCGAATATTATCCAACGCCTTAGCTGCCGTTTCCATCAAATGAACAAAGCTCGCTTCATTCACCTCTTCGCAATCAGTAAAATATCTGCACATATATCCTCCATATTCTTTTTGAAATGTGTCTGACAAAATTCTCATAGCATTTCTGTAAGGTTCTCTGGATTCCTGTGGATTGCTCCTGCCATACCAGACTCCAATTATGACAGTCGCTGCCTGGAACACCGCACATCGGTTTCCCACACCTCCACCATGTGTAAACATTTTGCTCTGACATTCCAATTCATGGCAGAAGGGTATCTTATACGCCTCTGCCAATATTTTTAAACTGGCTGGTCCGCACAGATACCCCTCCTGTTGTAATAATTCAGTCTTTTGTTTTATTTCTTCTGAACGCTCAATGTCATTCATTATTTGCAGTTTTCTTTATAGAAGTCTGCAGCTACGTCCTCATATTCACTTCCACCATTGATAACTTCGTCCAGCATCTCAATCATGCTCTCTGTAGAAATGTGTTTGGAAACGTTATTCAGAACATCTTTCATTTCTGGATATTTCTCAAGTACTTCATCTCTTACGATTGGAGCTACATACTGTGGTGGCCATACCGGAATGTCTTCTTCGATTTTTACATATTTGTCATCGAGAAGCTGAACATCTGTTGTTAGTCCCGGAATAACATCAACTGTTCCGTCATCTAAGCAGCTATAAGCAAGTGAATAATCAACATTAACAACCTTAAAGTTGAAATCTCCATATAATTTGTTCAGTCTTAAAAGGTCATCTTCACGCTCAGCAAAGTTAACTCCGTCTCCTAATGTCAACTGATCAGCAACTTTCTGTAAGTCAGTCAAGTTCTTTACTCCAAGCTCATCAGCTTTATCTTTTAACATAACGATAGCAACTTTATCTTCCATAGTTGTCATATCAAGCCATGTAATATTCCATTTATCCTCATATCCTTTAGAAACGGACTCATAAACTTTATCCGTATCTGTCTCCATATCAAGACCTAATACATCTGTCAGAGCTGTTCCTGTATATTCTGGATACATATCAATCTCACCATTCTGAATTGCCGGTGAAATTGTATCTGTATTCATATCATATACTCTTTCAACTTCATATCCATTGTCCTCTAATGCATCTGCATAGATTTCACTTAAGAGATATGCTTCTGTAAAGCTCTTACCTCCTACAACGATCTTTCCTTTGTCATCACTACCTGCGTCTTTACTTGCATCTTTGCTTCCGCAGCCTACAGCCATTGTTGCAATCATCATTGCACAAAGAAATGCACTTAATACTCTCTTTTTCATTTTGCTTCTTTCCTTTCTTTTGTCATCTGATTCAGCAACTCAATAATAATTACAATTCCTTCGTGAAATGCACAATGAAACTCCGATTCAGGCAGACCAGACTTCTGATGCTGTTCATACAGTGGATAAAAAATATTTTTACATTCATAACCACCATATTTTTCTTCAAATCTGCGATGCATTTCCACTGATATTTTTTCTAAAGAAATGTCTTCTGAAATTCTCCCTGAATCATACAGTAGAGAAGTAATCAATAATCCAGCTTCAATAATTCCACATCGTTCATCATCAATTGCTCCACCGGCAAACACACTTATCACTTTATGAATTTCCTCTGAAAGGCATATCTCATAAATATCTGCCAATGCCCTGCACACAGATTCCGAACAGGCAAATCCCTGTCTTCTGTATTGCTCACACAAATAAACTGACTTTGCTTTCAAATCTTTGTTTTCCATTATAATTACTCACATATTATCATAATATTTATTTTTAAGTACGCTAAACCAAGTACTATAGTACATGTACAATAGTTAGTATATTCTTTCAATCGTTGATTGTAAAATTGATTTATTAAATATATTCTCATTTTAATTCATATTATCTATATATTGATAAAAATAGTGTGTAAACACACTCTCAACTCCCCTGCCCCTCATTCATGAGGGG
>OGXF01000932.1_pt1 | contig 24240 bp, 16 predicted proteins | sample 1576191 | NCBI WGS metagenome assembly OGXF01 (sample SAMEA3541545, study PRJEB24748) | human gut metagenome | biome: human gut; feature: human-associated habitat; material: faeces | place: China | collected 2012
AAAATGTATCCGTCCTCCGGCACAAATACCTTCCGGATCAGCCGTCCCAGTTCTACCCGGACCGGAATATTCTGAAGATTCGGCTCCGTACTGCTGATCCGTCCGGTCGCTGTAATTGTCTGATTGAACTTGCTGTGGATTCGTCCATCTTCTTCAATATAATTGACCAGACCATCTGCATACGTAGATTTTAGCTTTGTAAGCTGTCTGTATTCCAGCACTTTACTTACAATCGGATAATCCGGTGCAAGCTTGTCCAGCACACTTGCCGCAGTGGAATAACCACTTTTCGTCTTTTTACTTCCCGGAAGTAAAAGCTTTTCAAAAAGGATCACGCCAAGCTGCTTTGGTGAATTAATATTGAACGATTCACCTGCCATTTCGTAAATTTCTTTTTCCAGTTCACTAATCCGTCCGCCAAGCTGGCTGCTATAAACTTTCAGCGCCTCACCTTCAGCACGGATTCCATTTCTTTCCATATCATAAAGAGTAAATACAAGCGGCATCTCAATATCTTCAAATAGATGCAGCATCTGTGTTTCTTCTAACTTCTTGTATAACAAGTCACTGCCCTTAAACGCTGTATATGCTTCATAGCAAACCTTCACATAAGCTTCTGACTTTTCTTCAATTACAATATTAAGCTGCTCTCTTGCCACATCTTCGTATGTGTAATCATTCTTCAACGGATTCAAAAGGTAAGCCGCAACCGTTGCATCAAAGCAATGCTTCTGATTTTTGATTGGCAGCCACTTCATAGCTTCTTTGATATCGAACATGACAAAACGTCCGCAACTTTCATTCAGCTTACTCAGCTTTTCAAGAAGGAATTCCTTTGTAATCTGCTCAGTCACTTCAATACAGTATGCATGCTCTTCATCAAAACAAAGACCGACACCGCCAATTGCCGCTTCATTTGCAAAAAGCGGAAGTACATTTTCCGTATTCTGGAAGATCACCGCTCCAACACATGTGGATTCTTTTGCCTGATCCAGAACTTTTTCTGCCTTCTTATAATCTGTAATCTGTTCAAATCCGTCTTCCACCTGATTTGCCGGTGCAGTAACATCGAATTTGGACAAAAGATTCTTAAACTGTAGTTTCTGGAAAAATGCATATGCTTCTTCTGTAAATATATTACCAAGCTTCGCCTCAGACAGTTCATACGGAAAATCCGCATGCACTTCAATCGTGGCAAGTGTCTTGCTCATAACCGCCATATCCCAGTGCTCAGCAAGTGCCTTGGACGCTCGTGGCGGCTTTAGTTCACTCACATGTTCATATGCATTCTCGATTGAATGATATTCTGTGATAATCTTGGTCGCTGTCTTTTCTCCGATGCTTGGAACTCCTGGAATGTTATCGGCCGTGTCGCCCATCAGCGCTTTCAGATCAATGAACTCCTTCGGTGTCACCTGATAACGTTCTTTCACATCTGCCGCATAATAATCTTCCACTTCAGTACGACCCTGCTTTGTCTTTGGAATGCGGATCTTAACATGTTGCGTTGCAAGCTGCAGAAGATCTCTGTCTCCGGAAATAACGGACACTTCCATTCCTTCTTCTTCACATCGTCTGGACAGTGTTCCAAGAAGATCGTCAGCCTCCAATCCCGCACACTCTATAGTCTTAATCCCCATAGAGCAAAGGACTTCCTTAATAACCGGAACCTGCTGCCTCAGTTCGTCTGCCATCGGCTTTCTTGTTCCTTTGTAAGCGTCATACATCTTATGACGGAATGTCGGCGCATGCACGTCAAATGCGACCGTCAGATAATCCGGCTTTTCTTCATCCAGAATCTTGAACATGATCGTCAGAAATCCATAGATTGCATTCGTATGAAGTCCTTCGGAATTCGTCAGATCCGGAAGTCCGAAAAATGCCCTGTTTAATATGCTGTGCCCATCGATGAGCACAATTTTTTTATTTGTATTCTCGCTCATATAGTCTCCTTGTTAATAAACAAACTACCTTATTACTATACACCAAATCTGTTTTTTTTAAAAGCTATATATTATCAAAACAAATAAAATAACACTAAATTTGATACATTTCTATCAAATTGTTCCATTCAAGACTCTGATGGCAAAAAAAGAAAGCCCGGCGATGAGCTTTCTTTTCTGTCATGCCTTTTAAAGCATGCATATATTCTAAAATTGAGGCAAGTAATTTCTGTCTTTATATTACAGTGTCAGGTAGTTCTCCAGAATTTCTTTTAAATCTGCCTGGATTCCGTAATCTGCAACTCCAAAAATCGCAGCATTTTCGTCTGTATTGACTGCAACATATAAATTTGTATCCTTGATTCCTTCTGTATGCTGAATTGCTCCGGATACACCAAAGGAGATACAGATCTTCGGACGGATTGTAAGTCCTGTCTGTCCAATCTGGTGATTGAACGGAATCATCTCTGAATCAACCATTGGTCTTGTTCCTCCGATTGCTCCTCCGACTTTCTCAGCAAATTTCTCAAGAAGTTCAAAGTTATCATCTTCCAGAACTCCACGTCCTCCGACAACAACAACTTCTGCTCCGAGAATACTGTCTGTTGTATTTTCTGCCGGAAGCTCTTCCAGAATCTCAACTCCAGATTTTTCAATTTTGATATCATCAAAAAATGTTACATTTGCATTTCCGCTTTCTTTTGCCTCACAGGCTGCATAGACACCAGGTCTTACTGTCATCATCTGCGGATAAATACCTTCTTTTGTAAGAATTGTAACAAATACATTTTCTCCGTAGGACGGTTTGTTCTGTTTAATATAGAAAGAACCGTCTTCTCTCTGAGCAGCCAGAACCTCTGTACAGTCCGCAGTCATACCACAACCAAGACGCATCGCTACTCTTGAGAAAATAGAACGTCCCTGTGGTGTTGCCGGAACAAGCACTGCGGATGGCTCGATTTTCTTTAACATTTCAGCAATTGCAGCACTGACTGCATCATCCTGAAGTGTGATATCATGATCTGCTTTTACTGCATAGATTTCATCTACACCAAGCTTATCTAATTCTTTTACAAGTTCTTCTGCATGGTCGGAAAGAACGATTGCCTGAACTTTTTCTTTTGTTGTCTCAGCCAGACCTTTTGCCGCTGAAACCAGTTCTGCAGCTACCGTCTCTAATTCACCATTATAACTTTCTGCATAAACACAAATTCCATTAGCCATAGGTCTACTTTCCTTTCTCCTCTTCAATCAGGTCATAAAGCTGTTTTGCAAGTTCTGCCGGTGTACCTGTAAGCATCTTAGCACTTCTCTTTGTCTCCGGCTGGAAGGAATCAACAGTAACTGTCGGTGATCCCTTGATTCCAATTTCCTCTGCTGCAAATCCAAGTTCAGCATTTGTATAGGTAACAAGTGGTTTTGATTTTGCCGCACGTTTACTTCTAAGTGTTGCAAGTCTTGGCTCATTGCAGCCAAAGTTTACAGATAATACTGCCGGTGTAGCGCAGGCAATCCTGAAACTTGTATCGTGCATTTTCTTTACAACTTCAACTTTTCCTGCCTGATCTTCCTTATATTTTACAGACTGGATTTCTACAACATGTGGAAGATTTAATTCTTCTGCAACCATTGCTGCCACCTGTCCAGTTGCCCCGTCTGCTGACAGGGCACCTCCTAAGATCAGGTCAAATTCGCCATATAACTGAATTGCTTTTGCTAATACTTTTGCTGTTGCTACGGTATCTCCTCCTGCAACTGCTCTATCTGTGATCAGGCAGCTTTCGTCACATCCGAGTGCCATCGCATCACGCAATGCTTTTTCTGCATCCGGTGGTCCCATCGTAAATACTACAACTTTTCCGTCTGTCTGCTCTTTTAACTGCATTGCTTCTTCAATGGCATTCAGATCTGCCGGATTAATCATTCCTTCAGAGCTTGCACGTACAAGTGCATGTGTTTCCGGGTCTACAGATACATCGTTGGATACCGGAACCTGCTTAATAAGAACTGCTATATTCATAGTTTCCTCCTATTATTTTTACTTTCATCTGTTACTTTCAATGGTAACTTTCGTTTGCTTATTAGTCTTCAAGAAGTCTCTCGAATGCCCAGTTCTCAAGAAGTGGTGTGCTCTCGTCACGCATGATCAGTTTTGCAAGATCACGTGTTGCTGCCGGAACCTCGATGACTCCATTTCCACCAAATCCTGTTGAAAGCATGTATCCTTCTACTGGTGTCTTACCAAGTACCGGCCAGAAATCCTTTGGCTCTGCACGGTAGGATAACCAAGAAGATACAAGTCCGCTGTCTACGATTCCCGGAACCTTAGCATCCAACTGATCCAGAAGGAAGTCGATGAAGTAATCGTCTGTTCCACCTGTTGCAGGTAATTTGTCTGGATCCCACTGTCCTGCATGCATCGGATTGTTCAGATCCATAGATAAGTGAGATTTGCAGATAAAAATGTTGTCTCCTGCTCTCAGTGCATAGAACTCTGGGTATTTCAGTACTGGGAATGTGTAGTCTAATTTCTTTCCTGGAGGGCATAAGAAGAATGCTTCCGCTTTTGTATGCCAGATTGGTACGTTCAGTCCAACCATTTCTCCTGTAATTTTGCTCCATGGACCTGTACAGTCAACAACTACATCAAACTCATACTCTGCTCCGTCGTCAGTTGTAAGACCTTTTACTTTGTTATCTACGATCTTAACATCTGTAACTTTCACGCCTGTCTTTACAGTTACGCCATTTTTCTGAGCTTTTTTCATATATGTATTGGAAATCATTGTTCCATCAAAATATCCGTCATCCTCTGTATATCCTGCTCCAAGAATATTTTCTGTAGAAATGTCTGGAAGGATTTCTTTGATACGGTCTTTATCTGTAATATACTCTCCTGTATATCCTGCTGCTTTTGCAAGAGCGATTCCTGTCTTAATAACCTTCTCTACTTCTTCATTTGTTGCTACTACAAGAGTTCCTGTCTTATCAAATCCTGCTGAACCTTTCTCTTCCTCTTCCATTTTCAGATAGGACTCGAAACCATAAAGTCTAACATCCCAGTATCTGTTCTTGAGGGAATCATCAAAAAGACATACTGTTCCGGCTGATTTTGCTGTAGAAGCTCCACCGATTGTGTCCTTTTCAAATACTGTCACATCAGCTTCTCCTTCGTAGAGGCTTAAGTGATAAGCCAGTCCTGCTCCTGAGATTCCGCCACCGATAATACCAATTTTTTTCTTTGCCATAGTTTTTACCTGCCTTTCTTTTTTTAAGGTTTTCTTAAAGTGCATCATGTCTTTCGACTTTTATTTTTCATCCAGTTTTAAAACTGTATTTAACAAAACATTGCAGCCATTTTCAATGTCTTCCGGTGCTGTGTATTCATATCTGGAATGACTGATTCCGTCTTTGCTAGGCACGAAAATCATTCCTGTCGGGAATACGCTTGTCATGATCAAGGAGTCATGAAATGCACCGCTTGGGATGACTGTATAATCAATTCCAAGCTCTTTTACCGCTTCCTCTATCGTTCCTCTTACTAATTCCGACATTGGTGCCGGATCATGATAAGATGTCGGAACAAATGTAGACGTAACTCCATATTTTTTGCAGATGTCCTCAAGAAGCTGTCTGAGATGATTTTCGATCAGTTTCATAACTTCTGCGCTCTGGTCACGAATCTCCAGGCTGAAAGTGCAAGTTCCTGGAATTACATTAACGGAATGTGGTGTAACTTTAATGGTTCCGACTGTTGCAACAGTAAATTCATTTCCATACTCTTTTACAATTTCCGGAACCTTGTTGATGAATCCAGCCGCAGCAACGAGTGCATCTTTTCTGTCAGCCATCGCAGTACTTCCTGCATGATTTGCCTCGCCTGCTACAGTCACATCATATCGGTTCACACCTGCAATCGATGATACAACGCCGACCGGTGTATGTGCTTTATAAAGTCTGGATCCCTGTTCTACATGAAGTTCGATAAAACTGTGTACCGTCTTGGGATCTCTTTTGGCTTTCATCACATTTGCACTTGTGATTCCATATGATTTCATCACTTCGCCTCGTGGCTCACCGTAAATATCCAGCTCATCATCACTGACATCAGGGTCCTGTCCACAAAGTGAACTGCTTCCCAGAAGTCCTTTTCCAAAACGGAATCCTTCTTCATCGGTAAACACAATCACCTCGATCGGGTGTTTCGGAACTTTTCCATGTTCCTTTAACACTTCACATACTTCCAATCCTCCAACGCAGCCAGTCACTCCATCGTATCGGCCTCCGTCCGGAACCGTGTCAAGATGTGAACCCATCATGATTGCCGGAAGATCATTATCCTGCCCATCCATATGAGCAATCAGGTTACCAGCTTCGTCCACATGGCATGTCATGCCAAGGCGCTTTGCCCAAGATGCAAAAAGTTCTCTTCCTTTTACATCTTCTTCGGAGAATGCCATTCTCGTGTACGTTCCATCTTCTTTTTTACCACACTGATAAATGTCTTCTAATCTGGAAACCACACGATTTATATTTGCTTTCATCCGAATTCCTCCTCCCTTGTGAATCTTTGTTTTTCTATGTCTCATATTATAGATATTTTTTTAACAATACGCATCTGCATAATTGGACAAAAAAATAACAGAGATTTATCAACAACTGATAAATCTCTGTTACTTTCTCAAAAAACTGCTATTTTTTTAAATTTTCCATCATTTTACATACAACTAAACCAATTCGGACAGATAGTACTTCATTAGGGTTATCAAAATCTATGCCTGTGATCTGCGAAATCCGCTCAATACGATAGGCCGCCGTCTTATAATGTATATACAAGTCCTGAGCTGTCTTTGTCAGATTCTGGTTGTGTTCCAGATAAGTCTTAAGTGTCAGGATCAGATCCTGACGCTGCTGTTTTTTGTAATGATATAATCTTTGAAGAGATTCTGGTACATATTCCATCATTTCTTTCTCATCACTGAGCTGACAAAGCAGTTTGAAAATTCCCATGTCGGAGAAAATCATAATTTTGGACTGACTGTCTTCATTTTCATCTCCAAGAATATCAATAAACATCAGTGAATCAGTTGCCTCTTTAAAACTGCTCGGAATATGTTCAATCCCCTCTACCATTCGTCCGACTCCGGCACGGACTTTCAAATCTTTTTTCGTACTTGCCACACGCTTCTGGATCTTCATGACTATTTCTTTCAATTCGTGACGATATTCTTCCTGTTTTCTCGCCGGATCTACTTTCTGGATCACAATGACTCTGTCCATATCATTCTGAATCTTCACATTCGGAAATTCAATAGCAATCGCATTGTTCAATATATTCGTGTATTTCACCGTATCATTCAGATCAACCTGATTTGAACCATATCCGAGATTGAACGCAATAATACGGTAGGAAGCATCCACAGAAATCCCAAGCAGGGAACTATCCCTTCGAAGTTCCTGAATGGAGTGAACCTTCCCATTCAAAATATTGTTCATAATATCACTCTGGAACTTTTTCTCAAGATCTGCCAGTGAACTTTGACGGAACAATTCCTGCTTCAACGCTGTTACTGCATTCTCAACTGCAATAAAATCCATACCGTTGACCGGATGTTCTGTTTCAGTAACAACCAGATACATTCTCGCATTATACATAACATTCAATCGCACAAGATACTGCCCAATCTTTTCTTCCGGTTTTTCCTCCAATGTAATTTCCTGTCTCCGGTATTTATAATTTGAATAGAAGTCTAAAGAATATTCTTTTGCGTCCGGCTGAATTTCAAATTCACGGATTCTCGTATCTGTTGTCGCCTGGCATTCCAGGTTCTGATCAAACAATGCCACCGGGTTTCCAATCAGTTTTGACAAAATGTCTACAATACGCTGCACTCCATTTTCCATGGAATGAAAGGAAAGTGACAGTGCCGTGAAATTATCATGAGTTGTCTTAAAATACTTAAGTCTGATAACTTCCTCACTGAAAATATGCTCCATGATCGTATTAAGAATTTCTCGAAATGGCATTTCAAACGGAATCTCAACGACAGGAGTTTCTGTCTTTTGGGCATACTCCTGTATGACCGCCATCTTTTCCTCCATGAAGTCTACAGTTCTTCCTCGCTTAATCACAAGTGCACTTACTTTTTTCTTTGCAAGCTCCGCGATATAACTGCGGAACTCTTCCGGGGAACAATTCTGAAATGCATTCAATCCTGTCAGAAGGACCTCTCCACCACTGATAAAACGAACAATATCTGGAGATTCAATAATCGTAACACCACGGATTTCCTGGCCAATACCACCTTTGCCCCAGAGCAGATTCGCTTTCTGAAATAATTTCATATCAAGCATATCCTGTACTGTAAATCCCATAATCTTCTTCCTTTCGTCATTTCATTCTTTCTTCTTTTGTTCCTCTAAAAACATCGATTTTATTATAATGAATATCTAATAAATGTGCAAGAGCAAAAAAAGCACCGAAAACTTTAAGTCTTCGATGCTCTTTCATAAATCAACTGCGGATGACGGGACTTGAACCCGTATATAGTCACCTACGTCAGATTTTGAGTCTGATGCGTCTGCCATTCCGCCACATCCGCATATCCCAGCTTTTTCAAGCCGAGATTAATTGTAACACACAACTGCGTGAAATACAACATTTATTTTATTAATTTTTTTCCAATATCAAAACAATCAAAGGTTGCGAAATAATCTGCTGGTGTTTCAGCTCTTCGGATAAGCTGTGTGCTTCCATCTTCTTTTAAGAGCACCTCTGCGGATTTTAATTTTCCATTATAATTGTATCCCATAGAAAATCCATGTGCCCCTGTATCATGAATCACAAGAACATCTCCCATATCAATCTTCGGAAGCATACGGTCAATTGCAAATTTGTCATTATTCTCACAAAGGGAACCTGTTACATCATATTTGTGATCACACGGCACATCTTCTTTTCCCATGACTGTAATATGGTGATATGCACCATACATAGCCGGACGCATCAAATTTACTGCGCATGCATCTACCCCAATGTATTCCTTATGGGTGTGTTTCTCATGAATTGCTTTTGTTACAAGGCAGCCATAAGGTCCCAACATAAATCTTCCAAGTTCTGTATAAAGAGCTACATCTCCCATGCCTGCAGGCACAAGAACCTCATTATAAACTTCCCGCACACCTTCTCCAATCGCACGGATATCATTTGGCTCCTGATCTGGTGTATACGGAATTCCGATACCGCCTGACAAATTGATAAATTTGATATGAACACCTACCTCTTTCTGAAGCTTTACAGCCACTTCAAATAATACTTTTGCAAGCATCGGATAATATTCATTTGTTACAGTATTACTTGCAAGGAAGGCATGAATTCCAAATTCCTTCGCACCTTTGCTTTTTAAAATCTTAAATGCTTCAAAAAGCTGCTTAGTTGTCATACCAAACTTGGCATCTCCCGGGTTATCCATAATATCATTACTAATCTTAAACAGTCCGCCCGGATTATACCGGCAACTGATCGTTTCTGGGATCTCGCCAATTGTCTCTTCAAGGAAATCAATATGCGTAATATCATCCAGATTAATAATTGCTCCTAACTTGTGTGCAAGTTCATATTCTTCTCTCGGTGTGTCATTGGAAGAAAACATAATGTCCTCTCCCTTTACTCCCATTGCATCTGAAAGGAGAAGTTCTGTATAAGAAGAACAGTCACATCCGCATCCATACTCTCTCAAAATATCGATCAGAAACGGATTCGGCGTTGCTTTAACTGCAAAATACTCTTTATACCCCGGATTCCATGCAAATGCTTCTTTTAGTGCCTGCATATTCTTGCGGATTCCCTTCTCATCATAAAGATGAAATGGAGTTGGATATTTTTTAATAATTTCATCCAGTTGTTCTTTTGTTACAAATGGTTTTTTCTTCATTGCATGTTCTCCTCTCGTATTGCCAGAAGTTTTATTTCATTACTAAGAGCACTTTTATATAACTCTACAAAATTTTTCTGTCCGGAATAAAGGCATGTATTAATACTTCCTTCTCCATACTCTCCGGTCAGCACATATCTGGAATCTGTAATCACACCAATCTGCATTCCACGATTGTTTCCCATATAGACTCTGGCATTTCTAAAATTCACAGGTTGATCTGTCACAATTACGACTTTCTTTTTAGCCCGGATCAGACTTTCCAGCTCATCCACGAACAATAACAGGTAATTTCTTGTACAGGAAATGTATACTCTCTCTTCGGCTTTTGCCAGAAGATTACGAATCTTATCCAAAATATTAGAAGAACCTTCTATTGTAATGTACCCTTCTACATGATCTTTTTCAGATGGCATATGCTTCTTTAGCCATCTTTGGGACTCTTCCAGCCTCCGGATTCTATTCCGGCAAAATTCGTCCAATGGTACAGATACATATTTTTTTGTTGTTCCTTCTTCCACCAGATAAGCCGCGCCTTTTTCAGTCATACTTGCAAGCGAATTATACGCATTGGATCTGGATATTCCAAGCTGCTTTGCAACTTCATAGCCTGTCGTCTTTCCTTCACTGATCAGGCAGCCGTAAATTCCTGCTTCCTGCCTTGTAAGCCCAAATTCCATCAGGCGTTCGATATATGATTTATCTTCCATTTTTTCACCTGTTCTCATTTTCATCTTTTTGTAGTAGTTCTCTCACGGAACACTATAGTATATTTCTCGCTATCAGTCAAGTACTTAAATGAGAAATATATTCAAAAAACGAACAACAGATGAAAGAAATCTCTCATCTGTTGTTCATTTTCAGTAGTTCTTAATCTATCACTGCTATTTTCATAATATTGCTGACTCCGGCAACATTTCCGGAAATATTCGGGGAAGGGATTCCTGCTGTCAGGACTACAGTGTCTCCAGTCTCTGCAATCTGTTTTGCTCTTACAAGATCTAACGCGCTGCTACAGATTTCATCTGTAGAATTTGCATTAATAGAGCAATACGGACGTACTCCCCAGTAAATCTGCATTCTGCGAAGTGTATCTTCGTTTGGTGATATACCGATAATCTCTGTCTTCGGTTTAAATTTGGACACAACTCTTGCAGTTGCTCCTGATACAGTTGGTGTAATAATACACGCTGCTTTCAGATTTCTTGCAGTTGTTACAGTTGCATATGCCAGAGCACTGGAAGCATTTCTCATTCTGTGTTCACCTGCTTTTTCCAGCATCTCCTTATAATCCAGATGCTGCTCCGTACTTTCTACAATGTGTACCATCATCTTCAGTGCTTCAACCGGATATTTTCCCTGTGCAGTCTCACCTGAAAGCATGACAGCGTCTGTTCCGTCGTAAACTGCGTTTGCCACATCTCCAACCTCTGCTCTTGTCGGACGTGGATTACGGATCATAGAATCCAGCATCTGAGTTGCTGTAATGACCGGTTTGTAATTATCATTACATTTCTGAATGATCAATTTCTGGAGATATGGGACTTCTTCTGCCGGGATTTCTACACCGAGATCTCCTCTGGCAACCATGATACCGTCTGCACAGCGGATAATCTCATCAATATTATCAATTCCCTCCGAGTTCTCAATCTTTGCAATGATCGGAATATATGGTGCTCCGCATTTATTTAAGTAAGAACGGATTTCCAGAATACACTCAGCATTTCTTACAAATGATGCTGCAATAAAGTCAATTTTCTGTTCAACACCGAATTTCAGGTCTTCTTTATCTTTTTCTGTAATTGCCGGAAGTCTGACTGGAACATTCGGGACATTGACTCCCTTTCTCTCGCCAAGTTCACCGCCATTAACGATTGTACAGATAATATCTGTCTCCGTCTTTTCTTTTACTTTCAGTCCGATCAGACCATCATCGATCAGAATCATGTTCCCGATCTGCACATCATCGACCAGACCTTTGTATGTCAGAGAAACTTTTGTTTCATCTCCTTCGATTTCTTCATTCGTCAGAGTGATTGTCTCGCCTTCTTTTAACATTACCTTTTTTCCGTCTTTTAAAACACCTGTACGGATCTCCGGTCCCTTTGTATCCAGAAGGATTGCCACTGGTTTCTTCTCTTCTTCGCGAATCTTCTTCAACATGTCCATACGGCCTTTTTGTTCTTCATGTGAGCCATGTGAAAAGTTAAATCTTGCGATATCCATGCCCTCTTTTACAAGCTGTCTCATGATATTCTCATCGTTTGAATTCGGTCCCATTGTGCAGACAATCTTAGTTTTCTTCATTCCTGTTCTCCTTTTGTTGTTCAATTTCTAAATTACATGTTTATGAGTGAATAAATGTTCCTGGCAATATTCATAATTTCCATTGCACTTGGAACAATATCTAAACTCCAGTTTTGGGTCATCCAGTTCGGTTCTTCCACAGACTGCGCATCTATGTCTTGCACCGTCTTTATAGTAATTGACCGGGCGTGCCTTATGAACCTGTCTGTGAAAATCATTTTTGCGCTTCACCTGTGAAGGACGGTATGGTCTTACATTTCTTGAATTCAGGAAAAATATCAGGAAATTCAAGATTGAGACAACTGCCGCCAGTGCATTTGCCTTATAGTATATTCCATAGGCACTTCCTCCATACGCCGGGAGAAATGCCTGGATAACTGCCCAGATAAAATATGCTCCGTCCAGCCACGCCAGCCATTTGGCTTTCACCGGAATGATGAAATATAGCATGAACTGTGCATTCGGATTCATAGCTGCGTATACAAGGAATAACGACATGTTCAGATATCCTGTTCCAAGCGGCAATACAAGCCCTGTCAGTACATAGACCAAAATGGCAGCGATCACATGAAACAGAACTCCGGCAAAGAAGTAGAGGTTAAAACGGAAAGTCCCCCATGCCCGTTCCAGTTCTTTCCCGATAAAATAATAAAGAGATAATGCCACCAGCATCCAGATCAGACTGTATGACGGAGGCTGAATGATAAATGTAATGATCCTCCAGACCTGTCCGTGCAGAATTGCCTGTGCATTCAGGCAGAGATACTGTGCATAAAATGCCGGATTTATCAAGTAGAGCACATATCCGGCTCCATACATGATGATAATGTACAACATCAGATTCGGAACTGCATATCTTCCGATCTTTCGTTCCAGTTTGTCCATCCAATTCATATTGTTCTAACTCCTGTTAAAATTATTTTCACACATAGCCATTCTATCGTCTTGCTATTATTTTGTCAATCATACGCTCCCCAGCTTTCTGTAATTTTACATTTTTTACAATTTTTTTATTCGCATTTCATATTTCTTTTATGTTTCTTTTATGTTAAGAACACGATTTCTTAATTGTAATTTGGCGCAAACTGTCGTATAATATTTTAGTTATATTGGCAGATTACATTATAATAGGAAGAGATATCTGCCAAATGAATTTTAATCATATCTTTTTTAATAATAAACATTGAATAAGGAGTACATAAATTATGGTTCAAAACGACATTTATACTCTCGGTATTGACATCGGTTCTACTACAGTCAAGATTGCTGTATTAGATCAGGACAATGAAGTACTGTTCTCCGATTATGAAAGACATTTTGCCAATATCCAGGAGACTTTATCTGATCTTCTTGGTCGTGCCATTCATAAACTTGGTGCCATCCACGTCTCTCCGGTCATCACCGGATCTGGCGGACTGACACTTGCCAAGCATCTGGGGGTACCTTTCGTTCAGGAAGTCATAGCCGTATCCACGGCTCTTCAGGACTACGCTCCTCAGACCGATGTAGCTATTGAGCTCGGCGGTGAAGATGCTAAAATCATTTATTTTGAAGGCGGGAATATTGAACAACGTATGAATGGTGTCTGTGCCGGTGGTACAGGTTCTTTTATTGACCAGATGGCATCTCTTCTTCAGACAGACGCTTCCGGTCTTAACAAATACGCAAAGAATTACAAAGCACTTTACACGATTGCTGCAAGATGTGGTGTATTTGCAAAGACGGATATCCAGCCACTCATCAATGACGGTGCTGCAAGAGAAGATCTGGCTGCCTCCATTTTCCAGGCAGTTGTCAACCAGACTATCAGTGGTCTTGCATGCGGTAAACCTATTCGCGGACACGTTGCATTCCTTGGCGGACCTCTGCATTTTCTCTCCGAACTGCGCAAGGCATTTATCCGTACATTGAATCTGGATGATGAGCACATCATTGCCCCGAATCATTCCCATCTGTTTGCAGCCATTGGTTCTGCCCTGAACTCAAAAAAGGATCTGGACGTACCAATCCAGGAGATGCAAAAGCGCCTGGAAGGCAAGATTAAGATGGAATTTGAAGTTGACCGTATGGAACCTTTGTTTGCAAGTGAAGCTGACTTTCAAGAGTTTAAAAAGCGGCACGACAAGGATCAGGTTCCCATCAGAGATCTGGCTACCTATAAAGGAAAGGCTTTCCTTGGTATCGATGCCGGATCTACCACTACAAAGGCAGCTCTTGTCGGCGAAGACGGAACACTTTTATATTCCTTCTATCACAACAATGACGGAGATCCGCTTGGTACAACAATTACTGCGATCAAAGATATTTACAGCAAATTACCAGAGGATGTACAGATTGTACACTCCTGCTCTACCGGATATGGAGAAGCTCTGATCAAAGCAGCCCTTCTCCTTGACGAAGGTGAAGTAGAAACTGTCTCTCATTACTATGCTGCTTCTTTCTTTGAGCCGGATGTTGACTGTATTCTGGACATCGGCGGTCAGGATATGAAGTGTATCAAGATCAAGAATCAGACCGTTGACAGTGTACAGCTCAATGAGGCCTGCTCCTCCGGCTGTGGTTCATTTATTGAGACATTTGCAAAATCACTGAATTATTCTGTTGAAGATTTTGCCCATGAAGCTTTATTTGCAAGAAATCCAATCGACCTTGGAACACGTTGTACTGTATTTATGAACTCCAAGGTTAAACAGGCACAAAAAGAAGGTGCTGAGGTTGCTGATATCTCCGCAGGACTTGCATATTCTGTTATTAAGAATGCGTTATTCAAGGTCATCAAAGTTTCTGATGCATCGGAACTTGGAAAACATATCGTAGTTCAAGGTGGAACATTCTACAACAATGCTGTCCTTCGAAGTTTTGAGAAAATCGCAGGATGCGAGGCTATCCGTCCGGATATTGCCGGAATTATGGGCGCATTTGGTGCAGCTCTCATTGCACGCGAGCGTTATGTAGAATGCGAAGGCACGACTATGCTCTCTATTGAGGACATTGAGGCCATGGAATATTCTACAACTATGACAAAATGCAAAGGATGTACAAATAACTGTCGTCTGACGATTAATCATTTCAGTGGCGGACGTAAGTTCATTACCGGAAATCGATGCGAACGCGGACTTGGAAAAGCAAAATCCGAGAATAAGCTGCCAAATTTATTTGAATACAAATTAAAACGTTATTTTGATTATGAACCATTGCCGGAAGAATCTGCAAAACGCGGTGTAATCGGAATTCCCCGTGTATTAAATATATACGAAAACTATCCGTTCTGGTTCACATTTTTCAATCAGCTTGGATTCTCTGTCAAACTCTCTCCTGCTTCTACAAGAAGCATTTATGAACTCGGTATTGAGTCCATTCCAAGTGAGTCTGAATGCTACCCGGCAAAACTGGCTCACGGACATGTACAATGGCTGATCAACGAAGGTGTGAAACACATTTTCTACCCAAGCATTCCTTACGAGCGCAATGAATTTGCAGACTCTGACAACCATTACAACTGCCCGATTGTTACTTCTTATCCGGAAAATATCAAGAATAACATTGATGCCATTGTAAATGGAGAAGTTAATTTTATGCATCCATTCCTCTCTTTTGCCAGCGAGGATACGATCTCCTATCGCCTGGTGGAAGAACTTGGAAAGAAATTTGATATTTCCGATCAGGAGATCCAGTCTGCCGTCCATGCAGCATGGAAAGAACTTGCAGCATGCCGTGAAGATATGCGTCGAAAAGGGGAGGAAGTTATCAAATTCCTGGATGAGACCGGAAACAGAGGTATTGTACTGGCAGGACGTCCATATCACATTGACCCGGAGGTTAACCATGGCATTCCAGAACTGATCAATTCTTATAATATTGCTGTGCTGACTGAGGATTCCATCTCCCACTTAAATCCAGCTGAGCACCCACTCAACGTGATGGATCAGTGGATGTACCATTCCCGTCTGTATGCAGCGGCAAACTATGTAAAAACAAAAGACAATCTGGATCTGATCCAGCTCAACTCTTTCGGTTGCGGACTGGATGCGGTCACAACCGATCAGGTTGCGGATATTTTAAATCATTCAGATAAGATCTATACATCTCTGAAGATTGATGAAGTCAACAACTTAGGTGCTGCAAGGATCCGTGTCCGCTCTCTTCTGGCTGCTATCCGCGTCAGAGAACAGCGAAATGACAAACGTACGATTCATTCCGCAGCTATTGAAAAAGTATCTTTCACAAAGGAAATGCGCGAGAATTACACGATTCTCTGCCCACAGATGTCACCGATTCACTTCGAACTGATGGAGTCTGCATTTAAAGCTTCCGGATACAACATCGAAGTCCTTCCAAATGACAACAAACAGGCAGTAGATGTGGGACTTAAATACGTTAACAATGATGCATGTTACCCGTCCCTTATGGTTGTCGGACAGATCATGGAGGCCATCCTTTCCGGCAAATATGATACACACAAGATTGCTGTCATCATCAGCCAGACCGGTGGTGGCTGCCGTGCTTCCAACTATATCGGATTTATCCGCCGTGCCCTAAAAAAAGCCGGTTACGAATATATTCCGGTTATTTCCATTAACTTAAGCGGACTGGAAGAAAATCCTGGATTTAAGATCACACCCGCTCTCGTACTTCGTGGTATTTACAGCGTAGTATTTGGTGATATCTTTATGAAATGTGTGTATCGGTTAAGACCATACGAAGCTGTTGCGGGATCTGTAAATGCAATGCACAGAAAATGGGTGGAAGTATGTAAAGAATTTGTCTCTTCCGGCTATCCTTCCAGACGAAAATTCAAGAAGTTATGCCGACAGATCATCGAAGACTTTGACAATAATATCGAACTTTTAGATGTTAAAAAACCACGCGTCGGCGTTGTCGGTGAGATTCTTGTCAAATTCCTTCCGGCAGCTAATAATCATCTGGTCAATCTGCTGGAAAGCGAAGGCGCCGAAGCTGTTGTTCCAGATCTTCTGGACTTCCTGCAGTACTGCTTCTACAATCAGAACTTTAAAGTAGAAAAGCTTGGATTTGCAAAATCAAAAGCAACTGCTGCAAACTGGGGCATCAAGGTCATAGACTGGTTCCGCGCTCCGGCTACCGAAGCATTTAAGAAGAGCAAACATTTTAACCCGCCTGCAGATATCCGTGATCTCGGAAAGATGGCTTCTGACATTGTATCTCTTGGAAATCAGACTGGTGAAGGCTGGTTCCTGACCGGCGAAATGTTAGAGCTGATCCACAGCGGTGCACCAAATATCGTGTGTACACAGCCATTTGCCTGCCTGCCAAACCATGTAGTAGGCAAGGGTGTTATTAAAGAGTTACGAAGACGCTACCCACAGTCAAATATCGTAGCGATCGACTTTGATCCGGGCGCAAGTGAAGTAAATCAGTTGAATCGAATTAAACTGATGCTTTCCACAGCAAATAAGAACTTAGAGGCGTAATTTATAATTTGTAGTGATACATAAAAAAGAATCCAGCTAGATGTGTTCCTGACACGAATGATTTCTGACATCTGCTGCGTCGTTTATTTCTCATATATTTTACAAACTCGTCCGTATGGACTCAGACAATGTAAAATATATGAAACTATACTCGCAGATGTATCAGAAATCACTCTACCGTCAGATAACATCACCTTGCTGGATTCTTTTTATTCACTAATATCACTACACTTTATAATTCCTTCGAAAAGCGAAAATCACCTTATAATTTTGTTCAAAATATAGAAAATCCAGGAAAATTATTATTTGGAGAAAGGTACTCTGGAGCGGTCGGTACTTAGGCGGTGTTTTTTAGCGCCTTATGTACCGCTACCAGCGGAAGGTAGCGCGAGCGTGCCTTTGACAAATAATAATTTTCTCTGGATTAATATTGGCGAATAAATTTTTATACGAATTGTAAAATGTCTTCTACATTTTCACGAATGTAATCCGCTCCGGCTTCTTCAAATTCTTTGCGGCTTCCAAATCCGTAGAGAATGCCGAGACAGTCAAGTCCATTTTCATGGGCGCCAATGACATCGTGTTCGCGGTCACCAATCATAAGTACGTTAGACTTGTCTGTAATATCATTTTTCTCAAGAGCATAGGTAATAACCTGCGCTTTTGTTCCTCTTCCACCGTCCATCTCCATACCTGCAACGCATGCAAAGTATTGAGTCAGATGAAAATGATCAATGATAATCTTTGCATATTTCTCCGGTTTTGATGTTGCAACAATTGCCTGCTTTCCGGCTTCATTTATCTTCTTTAAAACTTCTTCTAATCCATCATAAACACGATTCTCATAGATGCCTTTATCATGATAATATTCCCGGTAATACTTTACTCCATCCAGACTCTGCTCTTTTGTAAAACCGTAAAATTTCTCAAAGGACTCCGTAAGCGGCGGACCGATAAATTTATATAATTTTGTCCGGTCTGTCTCTTCGATGCCGAACTTTTTCAATGCATACATGACTGAATTGGTGATTCCAAGAGCAGAATCTGTGATCGTTCCGTCCAGATCAAATAAAAATATCTCATATTTTTTGCTCATATTCCTGTACTCCTGTTATTTATACTTCTCTACAACATGCAAAGCTGATGTACTGCCCACAAGAAAAGAAGATGCGCCGGATAGTATATGTAAAAAAACCATTTTGACGCTTTCCCTGCATGATTAGATTTCTTTCCATTGTAGCAGAATAAAATGATGATTCCTGCCACAACCGGTCCGATACCTGAACACAATGCATGAATCAGCGCACTGCCCGTACTCATACTCTCTAAATTTGACAAATAATTAAATCCTGCAAATAAACATGCTCCGATTCCAAATGATATTGCTGTTTTTATTCGATTTTCTTTACTTTTTGCAAATAAAATTGTAAAAACAGGAGCCAGTAATGCCCAGTCTGAATACAGGGATACAAAAATTATAATTAATATTACAATCCATTTTTCCCATTTTCCGATGGACATTTCCATAACCTTAAGAATCAGGAAACACAAAAATAAGGTACACAGCATATTCATCTGGATCATGCCAAATGCCAGACAAAATGGTATGAATGATATCACACCAAACAGCAGCAGCCGCTCCCCGTATTTTTTCTTATCATGGGTATAATCGTAACCTTCCACCAGAAAATAGCACATCGTAATTGCAGTAAAATACCCAATGTCGATCATAACCTCAAATAGTAACGTTCCCGGTGTCAGAAATATATTTGCAATATGGTTGCATGTCATGGTAATGATTGCAAGAAATTTAATTTGATCTCGATTCATGTTCTGCTCCTTACAATTTATCACCGACTATTTCACTAAAAGGCTCTTTCCTGTCATCTCTGCCGGCTGTTTCATTCCCATTAATTCAATCAATGTCGGAGCAATATCTGCAAGGCATCCGCCTTCTCTTAATTTATATGCAGGATCTGCATTTACAAGAATAAATGGAACCGGATTTGTTGTATGAGCAGTGAATGGTTCGCCTGACTTATAGTCGATCAACTGTTCTGCATTTCCATGGTCTGCACAGATAAACATCTGTCCATCTACCTTCTTAATTGCTTCAACTGTTTTTCCTACACACTCATCAACCGCCTCAATAGCCTTGATTGTAGCTCCTTCTACGCCAGTATGTCCGACCATATCCGGGTTTGCAAAGTTGATGATAATCACATCATATTTATCAGATTCAATTGCTTCAACTAATTTGTCACATACTTCATAAGCACTCATTTCCGGTTTCAGATCATAAGTTGCCACCTTCGGAGATTTCACAAGGATTCTATCCTCGCCCTCATTCGGCTCCTCAACTCCACCGTTAAAGAAGAATGTCACATGTGCATATTTCTCTGTCTCGGCGATACGTGCCTGTTTAAGTCCATTCTTTGCAAGGAATTCACCAAATGTATTGGTAATCTTTTCTTTTACAAATGCCACAAGTTTATTTTCAATTGTCACATCGTACTCTGTAAAGCATACGAATGTTGTCTTAATTCTCTCGCCTCTGTCAAAGCCTTCAAATTTATCATCGCAAAATGTTCTTGTAATTTCTCTCGCACGGTCTGGACGGAAGTTAAAAAAGATGATCGAATCATTTTCTTTGACTGTTGCAAGCGCAGCTCCATCTTTTTCGACAACTGTTGGCAGAACAAACTCATCTGTTGTATCTTTATCATAAGATGCCTGGATTCCGGCTGGTCCACTTGCTGCCTTTTCGCCTTCTCCGTATGCAATTGCACGGTATGCCTTTTCTACACGATCCCAGCGATTATCACGATCCATCGCATAATACCGTCCCATAACAGACGCTACTTCACCAACACCTATTTCTTTCATCTTAGCTTCTAACTGCTCTACATACTCTTTTCCTGATGCCGGTGGTGTATCACGTCCATCCAGGAAGCAGTGTACATAAACTTTCTTAAGTCCCTGTCTTTTTGCCAACTCAAGAAGTCCGAAAATATGCTCAATATGGCTGTGTACTCCTCCATCTGATACAAGTCCCATCAAGTGAAGTGCAGAATCATTTTTCTTTACATTTTCACATGCAGCAAGCAGTGCTTTGTTCTCAAAGAAATCTCCATCCTGAATAGATTTTGTGATTTTTGTCAATTCCTGGTACACAATACGTCCGGCCCCCATATTCAGATGTCCGACTTCAGAGTTTCCCATCTGTCCATCCGGAAGTCCGACAGCTAGTCCGCTTGCATATCCTTTTACAAATGGATACTCTGCCATTAACTTATCCACAACCGGAGTCTTTGCTTCAGCTACAGCATTTCCTTTCTGATTATTATTTAAACCGTAACCGTCTAAAATCATAAGAACTGTTGGTCTCTTGCTCATTATTCTTCTCCTTCTTTCTTCATAAGTCTGTCAAGCCATGTATCAACAAGCGAAATCCAGCTTGTACATTCCTCCTGTACACCCCTGCCATCCAGACATTCTACCAGTTCATTGGCAAGGCTGAGCCCATGAACCCCTTCCGGATACACATGCAGCTCTACCGGAATGCCTGCTTTCCATAATGCCATGGCAAGCAGCAGAGAATTCGGCAGCGGTACTGTCTGATCTGTTGCTGTATGCCAGATAAAACAAGGCGGCATGGAATCTGTAATCTGATGATCCAAAGATAAGTTCCAAGCCTCTTCCTCTACTGTATCTCCAAGAAGATTCTGGAAACTTGGCGTATGCGCATATTTCGGATCCGATGTGATAACCGGATAACAGAGGATCAGGCCTCTTGGCTTTAACATCTCTCTTTGCATACCACTTTTCTCCACCAAAAACTCGCGTTTCCAAAATGCGCAATAATTAGCCGCCAGATGTCCTCCTGCTGAAGCTCCCGCCAGTACAATTTTCTTTGTGTCAATATACCATTCTTTTGCATGTTCATGAATCTGTCTGACACTCTCTGTCACTTCCAAAAGCTGTGTCGGATAAAATGCCTCCGGTGACACAGAATACTGTAGTACGCATGCATGATAGCCCAGGCTCAAAAAATGCATGGCAAGAGGCTCTCCTTCTCGGTAACTGACTTTGTGGTATCCGCCACCCGGACAAATTAAAATGATGGGACGTTTCTGGATCTTCATCTCGTCCGGAAGTGTATCCAGTATATAAAAATGTGCTCGGCTCGTCTTATCAGAACCTTCCACTTGAATTGGTATTTCTTTATATATCATAATACTATCCTTTAGTGCTGTTTATTTCCATAAACTGATCATACCTTAAGACTCTTTGACGAGTCAGGGTAAAAATCGCAGGAAGTGTCTGCCGCCCCCTGCGATTCAAAATCTTACTTGTAATTTACGATTTTCCCGAAATCTGCTTTCAGAGATGCTCCACCTACAAGTCCTCCATCGATATCAGCCTGTGCGAACAATTCTGCTGCATTTCCAGCATTTACAGATCCGCCATACTGAATACGGATAGCTTCTGCTGTTGCCTCATCATAGATTTCAGCGATACATGCACGAATACCTGCGCATACTTCTTCAGCCTGCTCGGTTGTTGCTGTCTTACCTGTTCCAATTGCCCAGATTGGCTCGTAAGCGATAACTGCTGTTTTTGCCTGATCTGCTGTCACATTCTGGAATCCGACTTTCACTTGCTGGCGGATGAAATCCATTGTCACGCCCTGCTCTCTCTGCTCCAGTGTCTCACCACAGCACATAATTGGTGTAATACCATGCTCAAATGCTTTCAGGATTTTCTTATTGACATCAGCATTTGTTTCACCAAAATACTCTCTTCTCTCAGAATGTCCAAGAACAACATATTTGACACCTGCATCTACTAACATAGCCGGTGAAATCTCGCCTGTGTAAGCCCCGCTCTCTTCAAAATACATGTTCTCAGCGCCAACCTGAATGTTGGTCCCTTTTACTGCCTCAGCAACTGGAATAATATCAATTGCCGGTACACAGAACACTACATCTACTTCGTCATTTGCAACTAAAGGTTTTAACTCATTTACAAGAGCAACTGCCTCGCTTGGAGTTTTATTCATCTTCCAGTTACCTGCAACAATTTTTCTTCTTGCCATGATTTTATCTCCTAATTTAAAATTTATTGTTCAGTATTTTTCTGAAATTAATCAAAGAAAAACATCGGATACGAGTGTATACTTGTTTTCCGTCACTTATTTATCGTTAGCTGCTGCAACACCCGGTAATTCTTTTCCTTCCAGGAATTCCAGAGAAGCTCCGCCACCTGTGGAAATGTGTGTCATCTTGTCGCCATATCCAAGCTGGTTCACTGCTGCTGCGGAATCTCCACCACCGATGATTGTAACTGCATCTGTATCAGCAAGTGCTTTTGCAACTGCCTCTGTTCCATGTGCGAAGTTCGGCATCTCGAAGCAGCCCATTGGTCCGTTCCATACAACTGTCTTAGCATCTTTTACTGCGTCACAGAAAATTTTCTCTGTCTCAGGTCCAATATCAAGTCCCTGCCATCCGTCCGGAATCTCACCGCTTTTTACAACTTTTTTATTTGCTCCATTGGAGAAATCATCTGCAATAACTGTATCTACAGGAAGAAGAAGTTTTACACCTTTCTCCTGTGCTTTCTTTAACATGTCAAGTGCATACTGGCAGTAGTCAGCCTCAAGAAGTGAATTTCCAACTGTACCGCCCTGAGCTTTACTGAATGTGTAAGACATACCACCACCAATGATCAGTGTGTCGACTTTATCGATCAAGTTCTCAATTACAGAAATCTTGCTGGATACCTTTGCTCCACCGAGAATTGCTACAAACGGTCTCTCCGGATTGTTTACTGCATTTCCGAGGAAATCAATCTCTTTCTGCATTAAATATCCTACAACTGCTGTGTCCACATATTTTGTAATACCTACGTTAGAGCAGTGTGCACGGTGTGCTGTGCCAAATGCATCATTTACAAATACGTCGCAAAGAGAAGCAAGGTCTTTGCTGAAAGCATCTTCATTCTTTGTCTCTTCTGCTCTGTAACGTGTATTCTCAAGTAAGATGACATCTCCGTCTTTCATATTGGCTACTGCTGCTTTTGCGTTAGCTCCTACAACCTCAGGATCTGCTGCAAATTTTACTTCCTGTCCAAGAAGCTCTGAGAGTCGTACTGCAACTGGTGCAAGAGATAACTCCGGTACTGGCTGTCCCTTAGGTTTTCCAAGGTGTGAGCAAAGGATAATCTTTCCTCCGTCAGAAATCAGCTTTTTAATTGTAGGAAGTGCTGCAACAAGACGATTCTCGTCTGTGATTTTTCCATCAATAAGTGGTACGTTAAAATCGCATCTTACAAGAACCTTTTTCCCTTTTACATTGATATCATCTACTGATTTTTTATTTAACATAACATTCTCTCCATTCTCAAAATGAATATACTCTGGCTTGTTCTGCCAAATGCTTTTTAAGCAATAAAATTATATTTCTATTACTTAAAAAGGATCCGGTCCATATTAGACCGGACCCTTTGTGAGTCTTTATGAAATACTCGAAACCTTATGCAAGCTCTGAGAAGTATTTGATTGTTCTTACCATCTGGCTTGTGTAAGAGTTCTCATTGTCATAC
>OGXF01000933.1_pt1 | contig 24235 bp, 20 predicted proteins | sample 1576191 | NCBI WGS metagenome assembly OGXF01 (sample SAMEA3541545, study PRJEB24748) | human gut metagenome | biome: human gut; feature: human-associated habitat; material: faeces | place: China | collected 2012
TTTTTTGATTCTCCTTTCATTTGGGTAAAAAAATAGACGCTCATTTCTGAACGTCTATGAACTGAAAGGCTTGTCCTCTCACACATATTTAATTTTGATAGGAGCAACAGTTACCTTTCTTTAAGTAATTTCGTTATCAGTCTTACTTGCTCAACTGTGTTCCTCCATGACCGGCATCTACGATTACCTTATAAGCCATTTGCATACTCCTGGAAAATCCTTCTGTTCAGTATATGTGAAAATTAGGAAAGAATGAAAGAAAATAAAAGAAACAACCAGGGATTCTTGAAAAAGAAAAGGGGATTCGATATACTTTGAAGCATCAAAATGTTTTTGGAGTGAGAAATTATAGAGGTGGCAAATGAAGACAAGAATTTTAGCAGGGTGCATGGCATTTACCATGCTTAGCGCATGCACTTCGGAAAAAATAGAAATGGGAACACTGTCAGAACAACATGAGCGTCAAGAAAAGAACACGGAACTTGTTTTGTTTTACTCTGGTGAAAATATTAACTGGATTGCTGCAATGGAAGAATTATGCGAAACATTTATGAACGAAAATCCAGATATTACATTACAGATGGAATATTCAGGAGAAGGAGAATATACAGAGGAGTTAAAAGCGAAAGAAGCGGAAGGTGAATTTCCAGATGTCTTTGAGATTAATAACGTAGATATGTTTCAAAATGCTGATAAGTTAGGAAATTTGGGCGAAGAAATAAGCTCTCTGGTGGAGAATCCGATAAATGTCGGAGGGGAAACTTATGGACTTCCGTTTTATAGTACTTCTTATGGCATTGTTTATAATAAAGTGTTATTCAAGAAGTATGGGATTTCTGTACCCAGAACCTATGAAGAATTTTTGCAAGTATGTGAGAGATTAAAAGGGGAAGGGATTGCGCCTCTGGCAGTCGGGGGAAATGAGCATTCGGCTGATATGGGATGGATGAATTATTTTTTCCTTACAGAAGTAGAAAAAAATAATCAAAACTGGCAGGATAAGAGAAGTCAGGGGATGGTTTCATTTCAAGATGAGGATATGAAAAAAGCATTAGAAGATTTTCAAAATCTTATGGTAGGAGATTACATTTTAGAAGACTCTATTAATATGGGGGATAACCAGATTATTAATCACATGATTAATCAGGAAGTTGCCATGTATTATGGAACCCCAGCTATGTTAGCCAAAATCATAGATGCATATCCAAGAGCTGTAGAATCAGATAAGACGAATACAGGAGAAGAAATAAAGAATGATACAGTGCAGTTACGAGCTGGTTGGTTTTATCTTCCTGATAAGGAAGGAAATAGCGTTGTTATTGAAAAAATAGGCTCTATTTGGTCTGTATCAAAAGAATGTATGGAAGACAAGAAGAAAAAAGAAGCAGCAGAAACCTTTTTAGAATTTTGTTATAGAAAAGAAAATTATAGAAAAGTATTACAAGCTATGTATGCGATTCCTGTGACAAAAAGTGCAGTACTATATGCTGCTCCAACAGTTCAGCAGGGCGTATTAATAGACTACAGATATGCAGAAAGAAGTGATGAATTTTTGGGAAACTTTAATATGCCAGAAAGTTTTCAAGAAGATATGACAAAAATATTTGAATCGGTGGCTATGAATACTATGAGTGTAGAAACAGCCAGTGAACTTTTAAATGAGAGCTGGGACAAGGCAATAGAGGGACAAAAATGAAAAGAATAAGATTTTTGAAAAAGAAACGATATATAAGTTTATTTACAAAATCCGTGGTAGCCTTAATTTTAATTGGTGTACTTCCTTTGGTATTAATGGGAGTTTCCATTTACAATACTTATATGAGTTTTTTGAAAGAAACGATATTATCTAATATGTATCGGACTACACGATCTATCGGAAGAAACATTGAGGAAATGTATCATGAGATGGAAGAAAATACGAAATATCTTTATACAGTCCAGGAGGAGGACTATGGATATTTATATGAAATTTTGGAAGATCGTGATATTAGTGCGAATAAAAAAAATGCAATTATCACAGAAATGTTAAAGGATATTTTATATATGAATCAGTACATAGATCATGTGTTTTTTATACTTCCTGACGGACAAGAATATTCGGTTATGCGTCCTCCGGAGGCTATGACAGATACGAAAAAAATTCAGGAGTGGTATGAAAAAAACTTTCAGGAAAAAGAACAAAGTATGCAGATGCTTCCTGTGCATTTATCAGATTATTATGTAGGGTCTAAAAAGGAAAATTTTACAGCAGCAAGAAATATTATGAATACCAGAACTATTCAATCAGCCAGCCAGGAAATATTAGGAACCCTATATATAGATATCAGCAGTGAATATTTGGATGGAATCATTAATGAAACAAAATTAGAAGAAGGGAGTCAGATTTATATTGTTGACAAAGCCAAAGAAGAAATAGCATACAATCCATATAGCAGTGAAAAAGTGGAACACAGGGAGGAGTTCAAAAAGTATTTATCTTATATGTCTCCTGACCATCAATATATGAGGGTAGGAGAAAATTATTATATTTACAGTGAGGTTCCAAATACCAACTGGATAGTTGTAGAATGTATTCCTACATACAATTTAGAAAACAGCTATCAAAAAATACGAAATATTACACTTACCGTTATGGGATTTAGTGTTTTACTGTTAACAATTATTTATTATTTTTATTCCAAAAAGACAAATAAACCAATAAAAGATTTAAAAATAGCGATGGAACGTATTCAGAAAGGTGATTTAGATACAAGAGTTCAAGTAGGAACCAATGATGAAATAGGATTTTTGGCAAACGGATTAAATCAGATGACATTGGAACTTCAAAATCATATACAGAAGGTATATATTGCAGAAATCAGGCAAAGAGAAGCAGAAATAGAAGCTTTAAAAACTCAAATTGAACCACACTATTTATATAATACTTTGGATGTAATCAGAATGACAGCAATTACAAAAGATGATAAAGAAACAGCAGAAATGATAGACGGATTATCTGGACAACTAAAGTATTTGATTGGCGGTGCCAGAGATATGGTGACATTGCAGGCTGAACTGGACAGTGTCAGAAATTATTTTAAGATTATAAAAATACGTTATGAAAATAGATTTAGTCTTGAAGTAGAGGTACCAGAGGAATTACTGGAATTAAAGGTTCCTCAACTTATTTTACAGCCTGTAGTAGAAAATGCAGTTAAGCATGGATTAAAACCCAAAGAAGAAGGAGAAGGTGTTGTGGCTATTCAGGGAATGAAGAGTGAAGACAGGCTGGAAATAACTGTGATGGACAATGGAATTGGAATGACAGAAGAAAAGATGGCGTATGTTCAGAAACTGCTAGATAGTCAGGACACAGTGAAGCATGCAAAGAGTAAAAGTGCCAGTATTGGATTGAAAAATGTATATGACAGAATCAAATTAATTTTTGGAGATACCTATAGTATGGAGATAAGTAGCTTTGAGGGGATTGGAACGATTGTAAAATATAAACTGCCGGTTATAGAGGAATTTGATAGAGAAGAAAAAGTGGGAGGAGAAGATGTTTAAAATTATTTTAGCAGATGACGAACCTATTATCATTAAAGGATTGCGGAAAATGATAAAATGGGAAGAACTGAATGCAGAGATTGTTGCAGAGGCAAAAAACGGGGAAGAACTTTTGAAAAAAATTCAGGAATATGAGCCGGATATTGTTATTTCTGATGTTGCAATGCCAAGGATGACAGGACTAGATGTTATTAAAGCTATTCGTGCAAATGAAAGTAATACAAAAGTGATTTTTCTAAGTGGTTACCAGGAGTTTGAGTATGTTAGAACTGCTATCCGCTATGAGGCTGTGGAGTATTTGCTAAAGCCAGTAGGAAAGGAAGAATTAGAACAGGCTGTTTTGAAAGCAGAGAAGATGTTGAAAGCAGATCATCCGATGGAATATTGGCAAGAAGAGCATAATGATATGCAGAATATATTTCGGAAAATGAATTCAGAAGCAGAGTGCAAAGAACTTTATAACCATTTTAATGATATGGGGATTGAAATAAAAGAAAAAAGTTTTACGGGTATATGCTTTTCCATTCCTACATCTTTTTACAAAAAAATAGGAAATCAGAATATGGCAGAACTGCTCCGATTTTCTATTTTTAAAAAGATAGAAGAAATATTGAAAAAAGGAAAAAATGGTTTTGTTATCAAACGGGAAGCAAACTGCAGTAATATTATTCTGCTTCATGAAAGGGGAGAAGAGATTGTAGAAGGTAGAATACAACAGGTGCGGGATAGAATCACAAAAGAATATAAAGTGGGGCTGATTGTTGGGATTGGAAGTACGGTTAATCAAATATCAGAACTTAAATTTGCTTACAAGACAGCCAAATTTTGCTCAGAACTTCATTATTTTACTGAAGAACAAACAGTTCGTTATCAAGAAATTGCAAGAGAGTTTCATTCTTCGTTTGAAGATTATAACAATAAATATAAAGAAATGTTAGATGAGATTTTAAGTAAAAATAAGAATTGGAATCAGACACTTACAGAGGTGTTGGAAATTGTAGAAAATCTTCATTTTGGAAATCGATATGCAGCAGAAAACAGGTGTATTGCCATGGCAATGGATTTATTTTCTGAATTGGAAGAATGTAGAATGGTATCGCAGGAATCAAGAAAAGAATATGAAAATATGGTAGCTAAAATAAGGAATCAGGCAAGCTTTCGAGAACTGAAATTATATATTACAAAATTTCTGAATACATTTTTGGAAAAGTATGGTAATGGCGATTCGGGAATGGAAGGCAACACAATTCGTATAGTAAAAGAATATATCAAAGAGCATTATGCAGAAGATTTAAGTCTGGGAAAACTGGCAGATATTGTATATATGAATCCTTATTATTTCAGCTCTTTTTTTAAAAAAGAGACAGGACAAAATTTCAAGAATTATCTGGCAGAAGTCAGGATGAAAGTTGCCTTAAAATTATTAATGGAATCAGATATGAAAACCTATGAACTGGCAGAGGCTGTTGGATATCATGATGTTAGAAGCTTTACAGAAAAATTTAGAGAGTATTTTGGAGAAAGTCCTTCTTCTTATAAAAAGAACAGAAAATCTTAAAAAATGTGGTGTTTTATATAATCTGCTGTGGTATTTTTAAGCATGATGCTCAGATTTGTTGTAACTGCACAAAGGATATGTTACTCTTTCTTCAGTACAAAGGTACGGAACAAAATTTATGAGGAAAGAGGGAATACAAGATGAAGAAAAAAATGATAGCAGTTTTACTTACAATGGCTATGGCAGGTTCGCTGGCAGCGTGTGGTGGAAGTTCGGGTGGTGATTCTGAGAAAGGTTCCGATACGAAAGAAGCAAAGGGAGAACGTGTAGTAGAGCTTTGGACCTGTTGGACGGATGGAGCTGATACAGCAAAAGCGGGAGAAGAACAGATTAAAAAGTTTGAAGAGGAAACAGGAGTAAAGGTAAACCAAACTAATTTTACTTATGACATGCTTCATGAAAAAATTCTGACTGCTGCAGCAGGGGGAAATGTTCCAGACTTAATATGGGGATTGCCAGAGTATATTGGTGAGTTTTACAATATGGGTATTTTGGAAGATTTGACGGAGCGTTTTAATGAATGGGAAGATAAAGATGTTTTATCAGAGGCTGTTGTAAATTCTATGACCATTGATAATAAAATTGTGGGAATTCCATATGAAATGACAGTGCGTGCTTATCTTACTCATGAGAATGATTTAGAGACAGCAGGTATTGAGACACCAGAAACATGGGAAGATTTGATGGAAAATAAAGACTACTACGAAAAGAATGGAAAATATCTGACCGAATTAGCCTGTACAGGTGTCCGTTCAGCTCAGGAACTTTTAGTATATCTTGCACAGTATGATCTTGAAATTGCGTCAGCCCAGGATGATGGAAAATATAAAAATACATGGAAAGATAACAAGGATGAATTAGAAAAAGCAACAAAGGTTTTCCAGATGTATAAAGATTTAGTAGATAATAAGATTATTGATGAAAATTGTAAAAACTGGGGATGGGAAGAAACAGACGAAAACTTTGCAACTGGCATTACTTCCAGCTATGTATCAGGAAACTGGCTGGCAGAAAGAGAAGCTTCAAATCCAGATACTATGGCAGATGTTGCAGTATCTGCTATCCCATATCCTTCAGATGGACACCCTGCAACCTACATGGAATGTAAACCATTATTTATTTTAGCAGATAGTAAAAACAAAGATGATGCTTTTGATTTGGCAACTGCAATGTGCAGCAAAGAATGGCAGGAAGCAGGATTTCCAGATCGTTCCCCAAGGTCTGATGTATCTACAGATAGCAAATGGAGCAAAGATTTCCAGGCATTATCTGATACAGGTATCACTTTCCCGCCAGTAACATTAGGTGGAATTACACAGGCTATGCAGGATGCAATTGCAAAAGTGCTTCAGGATGGAGAAACTCCACAGGCTGCTGCTGAGTGGTTATGCGATGCTGTAAATGCATATCTCTCAGATTCAGGAGAATTGAGTGAGTAAAGAATATAGGGATTTCGGGACAAGGGCTGCTGCAAAAGTGTGCAGCAGCCCTTGTTATGTAAAAAAGGAGGCAGTACATAAATGAAAATGGCTCATAAACTTTCCAGAGATCAGAAAAAATTAAGAACAGCATTTATTATGCTTGCACCAGCCATTGTGTTCTTAGCCCTTCTCATTGCGTTTCCTCTTGGGAAGGTTGTACATGACGCATTCACTCATGTGCATCTTATTAATAAATCTATGACTGGTTTTGCTGGAATTGAAAATTTTAAAACAGTGGTATCTGATGAACATTTTGGACAGGCAGTGAAAAACACAATTTACTGGACCGTATTTTCTGTTTTAGGGGAATACATAGTAGGAATGACTACAGCAGTATTGTTGAATCAAAAATTTAAAGGAAGGGCAATTTTCCGTACCTGTATTTTTATACCATGGCTGGTACCTATTATTGTAGCTGGTATGACCTGGGACTGGTTACTAAATCCAGAGTTTGGAATTATTAATTATGCTCTTACAAGCCTGAATATCATTGATTCACCAATTAACTTTCTGGGGGATAGTAAATATGCTATGGCTACTGTTATTTTTGTAAATATATGGAGAAGCTTTCCATATTATACGATTTCCTTTTTGTCAGCATTGCAATCCATACCGGGAGATCTGGCAGAAGCAGCTTCTATTGACGGTGCAGGTGTATTTAGAAGATTTTTCAGCATTACACTTCCACAGCTTCGATCAGTATCTTTGGTAATTGTCTTTATTCATGTCATCTGGACAGCAGTAAACTTTGATTTCATATGGGTTATGACAGAGGGTGGTCCAAACTATGCAACAGAAACCCTTCCTATCATGATTTACAGATATTCTATGAAGAAATTTGATGTTGGCGCGGCTTCTGCGCTATCGACAATGATGTTTACTATTATGGTAGTTCTGTTTGTATTTTATTATAGAAAAAGAAGTCAGCTTAGTGATGATATGGCTTAGAGAGGAGGAAAAATCATGTTGAATAAAAGAAATCGTATTATCAGTAAATGTGTTACTTATTTTTTGCTGGTATGTTTCTCTATTTATTGTATTTTCCCTTTTGTGTGGATGGTAATATCTGCATTAAAGCCTAAAACAGAGATACGTACTGCAACTCCTACATTTATGATACATGCACCTACTCTGGAAAACTTTCAGAGAGTTTTATTTGATGCAGGATTTTTAAAGTATATTAAAAATAGTCTGTTTGTATCCATAGTAGCATGTGTATTATCTATGATTATTGCTGTTATGGCAGGATACGCATTGAGTCGTTATTATAAATTAAAGGTTGTAAAAATTTCAAATTTGGCAATGATGCTTTCTCAGATGATACCTGGAGTATTATTGCTGGTGCCTTTGTATTTGATTATGCAGAAATTAAATATTCTGGAATCTTACAAATCTCTGATTCTGGCATATACAACTTTTGTTATACCACTGTGTACATTTATGATGAGCAGTTTTTTTGATACAGTACCTTTGGCACTAGAAGAGGCGGCAGAGATTGATGGCTGTAATAAGGCGCAAACTATTTTTAAAGTGATTTTACCATTGTCATTACCAAGTCTGGTGTCAACTGGCTTATATGCGTTTATCAATGCATGGAATGAATTTATGTTTGGATATATCTTTATTTCTACAGATCAATACAGAACTTTAACACCGGCAATTATGTTGTTTAAAGGTGTAAATACAGTAGACTGGGGTGGGCTTATGGCCGGTTCTGTAGTAGCAGTTATTCCAGTGACACTTATTTTCCTGTTTTTGCAGAGATACTTCCTGGCAGGATTAATGAGTGGTTCAGTAAAAGGATGATGTTGAAATATTAGTGAGCAGGAGGGCTAAAACAGATGAAACGTATAGAAATGCAGGAAAACGGAATACAGTTGGTATGGGAAATTACAGATACCAATGAAATCAAACTTCTTCATTTTTCTGCTTTAGAGTTTGAGGAAGAAAATATGGTGTCTGATACAGGAACTCAGTCTTTTTATCCAGTGGAAATTCTGGTATCTGGTCAGGACAGAATCGGAGAGAGACATGGACATAAGTATATACAGACATCTCCTGGATATCGGATGAAATATAAAGATTTTAAAGATTATAGAAATGAAAGAGGAAGGAAATTAGAGATTACAACAACTGACAGCATTACAGGACTGAAAGTGGTTAGTCATATGCAGTTTTTTGATGGAATTGCAGTGATACGTTCATGGACAGAAGTTACAAATAACGGAAAAGAAGCGCAGGGTCTGGAGTATGTATCTTCTTTTGCACTGAATGGAATTGATAAAGAAGGAATGCAGGAGTTTGATGAGAAAATGGAATTGTCTATTCCACATAATGGATGGCAAAAAGAGCTTTGCTGGAAAACATATTCCTTAAAAGAACTGGGACTTTCAGTATCACAGCCTCAGATTATGCATCGTTCTTCCAAAACCATTGGAATTGGTAATACGGGAAACTGGTCTACGAAAGAATATATTCCTATGGGATATCTGCATAATAAAGAGATGAATGCCTCTTTGTATTGGCAAATAGAGCATAATGGTTCCTGGTATTGGGAAATCAGTGACCAGGACGGCCATGTATATTTAAAGCTCAGTGGTCCAAATGAACATCATAATCACTGGTGGAAAAATTTGCAGCCGGGAGAAACTTTTGTGACAGTTCCAGTAAGCGTTGGAAGTAGTATTGGTGGTTTTGATGAAGCAATGGGAGAACTGACCAAGTACAGGAGAAGAATCCGAAGAGTGAATGAGGATAATGAAAATCTGAAAATTATATTTAATGATTATATGAATTGTCTGTTTGGTGATCCAACTACAGCTAAAGAAATTCCACTGATTGATAAAGCAGCAGAGGCTGGATGTGAATATTATTGTGTGGATTGTGGATGGTATTCAGATGGATTCTGGTGGGACGGAGTAGGAGAATGGCTGCCTTCTAAAGAAAGATTTCCTGGTGGATTTAAAGAAGTTATGGATTATATCCGCTCCAAAGGTATGATTCCAGGTGTGTGGCTGGAAATAGAAGTTATGGGAATTAAGTGTCCAAAAGCTGATAAAGTACCTGATGATTGGTATTTTATACGCCATGGAAAAAAAGTCTATGACAGAAGTAGATACCAGCTTGACTTCCGCAATCCGGCGGTGAGAGCTCATGCTACAGAAGTTATTGACAGGTTGGTTACAGAATATGGTGTAGGCTATATTAAGATGGATTATAATATTGAGCCTGGAATTGGAACTGAGTTAAATGCTGACAGCTTTGGGGATGGTTTATTAGGACATAACCGGGCGTATCTGGAATGGCTGGACCGTATTTTTGAGAAATATCCGGGATTGATTATTGAGAATTGTTCTTCAGGAGGATTACGGATGGACTATGCTATGCTGTCACGCTACAGTATTCAATCAACAAGTGATCAGGAAGACTATGTGAGATATGCTACTATTGCTGCAAATTCACCTTCCGCGGTTACACCTGAACAGTCTGCTATCTGGTCTTATCCTTTGACTGATGGGGATAATGAAGAAGTTATTTACAATATGGTAAATGCAATTTTACTCCGTATTCACCAGAGTGGACATCTGGTAAATCTTAGTAAGCAACGAATGAGCTATGTAAAAGAAGCATTGGATTATTATAAAAGTATCAGAAAAGAGATTAAAAACGCACTGCCTTACTGGCCACTTGGCATTTCTGATTATAAAGATCCGTGGGTCAGCCTTGGACTTCGAACAGAAGGTGTGGATTATCTTGCAGTTTGGAGGAGAAATAGCCAGAGTGGGGTTGTTTCCATACCAGTAAAACATTTAAAAGATAAAAAGGTAGAGGTAAAGTGTGGCTACCCCAAGAAAGTTCCTTGTTCCTGGCATTGGAATCAGGAGGCCGGAGAATTAACTGTAGAATTACCAGAAAGAATCAGTGCCAGAGTATTTGAAATACACGAAATATAAAAATACCATAAATTTTCCCTTTGGTCTTTTCAGTGTATGCGAAACGTGCTAAAATGCTTTTCAATGGAATGTATACAGAAAAGGACGAAAGAAACATGAAGAAACTACAGGGAAATGAAGAAGCAAAAAAGAAATGGGAGAATTTCTGGTACTATTATAAGTATCACGTGCTGGCAGGCGTATTTATTCTGGTATGTATTATTGTTTTTGCCAAAGATATGTTGTCCAAAATTGATTATGATTACTGTGTCAGTGTTGTAGGCAGTTATGCAGTCCCGGAAGAAGACAAGGCTGCCCTGCAAAAATGGTTTGAGGAACATGGAGAGGACTTAAACGAAGATGGTGAGATTCATGTACAGGTGGCAGATTATTTCCTTCCAAGTGAGGATGATGCGGGATTTGACCCACAAATGTATGCTGCCAGCCAGACAAAGCTTACCGTAGATTTACAGGAAGGAACCAGTATGATTTACTTCCTGAGCGAAGAGAACTATAAGAGATTCCTGGAAATGGATGCGTTTCCGGCAGAAGAGGAAACTGTTAAAATGCAGGAATGTAACGGATTTAAAGAAATCGGAAGTCCCGCGTCTATGGAAGAGATGGTTGTTACCATGCGCTTGATGTATGATGAGTCAAAACTTGGGAAAGATAATGAAATGCAGGCTTATTTTGAAAAAAGCAAAGCATTGCTGGATGAGTTTGTTGGGACAACAGAATAAAGAGAAAGAAGATAGAAGGCTGTCGGGAAAATCAATGTCAAATAGCTTATGGGCGTTGATTTTCCCGACAGTTTTTTCTTTATGTAATTATCCTCAAAATAGGATAATTACATTGGAAGAATTCGTTGACTGCATTGTGCAATAAGGATATAATTAACTTATAAAGTTTTTGAAAATTGTGCGATTATAACGAAAGATGGGTGCCGCAAGGGTCTTCGTCAGGTCCTTGACCCATCAGGTCTTTCAAACGACGAGTTCCGGTAGAGGAAAGAAAGACCAGTTCGCTTGGATGGCCATTGATATCTTCTCCACGCAGGCGGAGAAAATTAGCACTTTCGTAGAAATCAATGGGAAGTTCCCGGCGGAAGGTTTCTCCCGTGGTTTCGTCTGTAACCTCTAAGATAACAGTGTGGGCTTGGATTTCTTTTTGTTCCATAGACATTCTCCTTTGCAATGGTATTGTACTGTTATTTTATCAGAGAAAGAATAGAATTTCCACAGGTGATGAAAGTTTTCCGGATTCTTGTTTGCTGGAAGTGTACACGGTAAAGGAGGTGCCGTATGGTTAAAAAAGTTTTAGTGATTAACGGAGTGGAGAGAACCCTGGTGCTGGAAGGTACAGAGACACTGGCAGAGGTACTAAGAGACCGTCTGCTGCTGACAGGATGTAAGATTGGATGCGGACAGGGGCACTGTGGAGCGTGTAATGTGATTATGGACGGAAAGGTTACCCGTTCCTGTATTACCAGGATTTCAAAGGTGCGGGATTATGCCAGAATTGAAACCATTGAGGGAATCGGAACCCTGGAAAATCTTCATCCATTGCAGGCAGCCTGGGTTGCTCATGGATGCGCACAGTGCGGATTCTGTTCTCCGGGATTTATTATGAGCGCAAAGGTTCTGTTGGAGAATAATCCATCTCCAACAAGAGAAGAAGTGCGGGACTGGTTCAATAAGAACCGGAATCTTTGCCGCTGTACTGGCTATAAACCGCTCATTGATGCAGTTATGGACGCGGCAAAGGTGCTGAGAGGGGAAATGAGCAAGGAAGACTTAATGTTTAAGCCAACAGATAATAAGATTCTGGGAACTACTTATGCAAGACCTTCCGGCATAGCCAAAGTTACAGGAAGCTGGGATTTCGGAGCAGATGAGATTAAGAAGATGCCGGAAGATACCCTTCAGATTGCGCTGGTACAGGCAGAGGTTTCCCACGCATTAATTAAGGGAATTGATACCTCAGAAGCAGAAAATATGCCCGGTGTATATAAGGTCATTACCTATAAGGATGTACCCGGAAAGAACAGGATTACAGGTCTGATTACCTTCCCAACCAATAAAGGAGATGGATGGGACCGTCCGATTCTCTGTGATGAGAAGGTTTTCCAGTATGGTGATGCCATTGCAATGGTTTGTGCAGATACGGTTGCTCATGCAAAAGCAGCAGCGAAGAAAGTAAAAGTGGATTTGGAACTTCTTCCAGCATATATGTCTGCTCCGGAAGCAATGGATCCGGATGCCATAGAAATTCATCCCGGAACACCGAATGTTTATTATGAAACAAACTGTATCAAAGGAGAGGATACAGCGCCCATTATGGAGACTGCTCCTAATGTGGTAGAAATTGATTCCTATTGTTCCAGACAGCCCCACCTTCCTATTGAGCCGGATGTGGCATACGCTTACATAGATGATGAGGGAAGAGTAACCATTCACTCAAAATCCATTGGTATTCATTTGCACCATGCCATGATTTGTGCGGGAATTGGTGTTGAACCGGAAAAATTAAGACTCATTCAGCTTCATGCAGGAGGAACCTTTGGTTACAAGTTCTCACCGACCATTGAGGCTTTGGTGGGAGTTGCCACATTAGTTACCGGACATCCGGTGGCTCTGAATTTTGATATGTACCAGATGATTACCTATACAGGAAAGAGAAGCCCCGGATTTATGCACATTAAGCTGGCAGCAGATGAGAACGGAAAGGTGCTGGCGCTGGAAGGAGATAACCTGATTGACCATGGACCATATTCGGAATTTGGCGACCTTTTAACCATGCGTCTCAGTCAGTTTGTCGGCGCTGGTGTGGATATTCCAAATATCCGCAACCGTTCCAGAACAGTTTGTACCAATCATGCTTACGGCGCAGCATTTAGAGGATACGGAGCGCCCCAGTCCTTCATGGGCGGTGATATTGCCATGGATGTTATGGCAGAGAAAATGGGAATCGACCCATTTGAATTCAGGGCTATGAACTGTTACAAAGAATCCGCAGAGTCTACTACGCCAACAGGATGTAAACCGGATGTTTACTGCCTGGAGGATTTGTTTAATCTGGCAAGACCGTATTATCACAAGAATAAAGAATACGCAGAAAAGCTCAATGCAGAGCAGGGAGAAAACGGAAAGTATAAATTCGGTGCCGGCGTTTCCTTAGGTGTTTATGGATGTGGTCTTGACGGTGTGGATTCCTCAGAGGCCTGGGCAGAATTAAATCCAGACCACACAGTAACGATTTATGATTCCTGGGAGGATCATGGACAGGGAGCAGATATTGGAACTTTGACCCATGCACATGAAACCCTTCGTCAGGCTGGCTTTACACCGGAAGAGATTAAGCTGGTTATGAATGATACTGGTTTAACACCAAACTCCGGTCCTGCAGGTGGTTCCAGGTCCAATGTTATGACCGGAAATGCAGTGCGTGTGGCTTGCGAAATGTTGATTAATGCCATGAGAAAAGCAGATGGAACCTTCCGTACTTATGAAGAAATGGTGGAAGAAAAGCTTCCTTTGAAATATCAGGGAAAATGGGTTGCAACTGCATGTACAGACTGTGATATGGAAACCGCGCAGGGAAATCCATTCTCTGTTTATATGTATTGCATTAACCTTCCTATTGTAAGAGTAGAGATAGCTACCGGAAAAGTAAAAGTTGTGAAGTTTACCATGGTTTCTGATTTTGGAACCATTATCAACAAATCGGTGGTAGACGGACAGGTTCTGGGAGCTATTGCTCAGGGTATTGGCCTTGCCCTTACTGAAGACTTTGAAGATTTGAAGAAACATACAACATTGCAGAAATGTGGTATTTCTTATCCAAACGATGTTCCGGATGATATTGAACTGATTTATCAGGAAAATCATCCCAGGCCATTGGGACCATACGGAGCGGCAGGCTGTGGAGAAGGACCTCTGGCAGCGCCTCATCCGGCTATTTTAAATGCTATTTTCCAGGCTACAGGCGCCCGGATTACCAAGATTCCGGCACTTCCGGAAGTTGTAAAAGCTGCGCTTGATGCCCTGTAAAAAAAGGAAACAGGGATGCCGTAAAACTGAAAAGCAAAGCGGCATCCCTTTTTTAGCACAATATTTATCCTCATAGGAGATAAATGGAGAGAAGTATGGAGAAAAAAGAACATCATTTTGTGGGAAAACATTATTTAATGAAGCAGGCATTTGGCCAGGAGGAGCTTCACGAAAGGGAAGCAGTCTGTACCAGAGAAGAGCCTCCTGCCTGTACGTCAGCCTGTCCCCTGCATCTGGATATGCGACAGGCCTGTGCATTGGCAGCTCAGGGGAATTTTTCCAGGGCAGCCGGTATCTTGCGTAAGACAACTCCCTTTCTTCATTTGCTGGCAGGGTGTTGTAACGCTCCCTGTGAAAAAAGCTGTGTTATGGAAAACCTGGGCGACGGGGTTTCTATGCAGGTAATTGAGAAAGCCTGCGCTCTCTATGGAGGAAGCGGGGCTATGAATCGTTTTATGATTCCTAAGAAAAAGAAGATTGTGGCTTTGGCAGGGGAGGATTTGTTTTGCCTGGGCTGTTGCTGGGAACTGGGAAAAAAAGGATATGAAATTCACTGGTATACAGGAGAAAAAACACCACAGGAGATTTTAACAGATTGGGGGCTGTCCAAGGAGGAAGCAGCAGCAGACCTTGGCAGTCTGGAGGGATTTCGAATAAAGAAATTTCCAATTCAATCTGGTGACGGTTCGTTTCGGGATACCTGTATGCAGGAGGCAGATGTGCTTTGTGTTTCACCTGCATTTAGGGGAGAACCGTTACCGGAAACCTGTTTTGTGGGAAAGGGATATCAGGAGGTTTCCTGGATTCTGGCAGACGCCAAGTATGTTGCATTGAAAGCAGACCGATATTTGCAGGGGGCTGATTTTGAAGATGTTTCGGAACCAAAAACAGACAAGAGCCGGCTTTTTGTTACCATGGACGGGGTGACAGGCTCAAAGGCTGTGGCAGGAGTTGAAACCGTTACAAAAGAAACAGCACAGGAAGAGGCTGCCAGGTGCATCCAGTGCCAATGCCTGGAATGTGTGAAGGGCTGTGTGTATTTGCAGGAATATAAACGGAATCCAAGAGGGGCAATTCGGGAAATTTACAATAATATGTCCATTGTGATGGGGAATCATATGGCAAATAAAATGATTAATTCCTGTGATGAATGTGGACAGTGTAAGGCAGCATGTCCCAATGGATTTGATTACCCGGAGGTATGCAGGATTGCCAGACAGGTGATGGTGGAAACAGAGAAAATGCCTCCATCTGCCCATGAGTTTGCCCTGCTGGATCAGGAATTTTCTAACAGTGAGGGATTTCTGGCAAGAACGCAGCCAGGTTATGAAAGCAGTGCATATCTGTTCTTTCCTGGATGTCAGGCAGCCGCGGTATCACCGGAGACGGTGGAAAAGGCTTATAAGGACCTTTCCGGAAGGCTAAAAGGCGGTGTTGGGCTTATGCTTGGCTGCTGTGGGGCAATTTCAGACTGGGCTGGCAGAGCGGATTTATTTACCTCTGCTCTGGAAAAAATTCAGAGAGAATGGGAAAAACAGGGAAAACCACAGGTTATCTGCGCCTGTCCTACTTGCAGGAAGGTTTTGCAGGAGCATACAAACCTGGAACCAAAGGGAATTTGGGAAGTGTTGCTACAGCTTGGGGTGGAAAGGGTTACCAGCGGCATAGTTTCCATACAGGATGCCTGTGGCGCAAGACAGGATGCTAAGGCAAGAGAACAGGTGCGTAAGTTTGTGGAGGCGCTTGGCTGTCAGGTGCAGGAACTTCCCATGGCACAGGAGCTGGCGCCCTGTTGTGGCTATGGCGGTCTTATGCCTTATGCAAATCGGGAATTGTCTCTGAAAAAAGCAGCTTTTGCGGCAGAACAAAGTCAGGGACGTATTCTGACTTACTGTATGGCTTGCAGGGATCAATTATCAAAAGCAGGAGCAGATACCTGTCATATTTTGGAACTGGCCTATGGCGTGGAGCCCCCAGGTGTACCGGATTTATCAGGAAGAAGAGCTAACCGGCTGAAACTAAAGGAGAAATTATTAGGAGAAATCTGGAAGGAGGAGATACCCATGGAAGAAAAACTGGAAATCATCTATGCGCCTGGAGTGGAGGCGCAGTTGGATAATCGGATGATTTTAAAAAGTGATGTGCAGGCAGTATTAAAAGCCTATGAAGAGACCAAAGCGGCAGCAGAGGATGAGGAGCAAGGTTATCTGATTACCAACTGCCGCATTGGAAATGTGACGTTCTGGGTGAAATTTACGGTTTCAGAAAAGGGATATGTTGTTCATGGAGCATACAGTCACCGGATGACTGTGGAATAGGAGGAAGAAATGGCAGAGAAGACCTATTATACCATGGAACCTGCAGGCAAGTTAAAGTGCAGCAAATGTAAAGTGCATCTGGAGAAGGGAAAGGCAACCTTTAGCTATATGGGAAATGCATTTCCCGTGGAACTGCCTGTGTGTCCAAAATGTGGGTTTATTTATGTGCCGGAGGAACTGGCGCTTGGAAAGGTTCTTACCGTAGAGCGCAGTCTGGAGGACAAATGATCGGGGGACATCCGGGAGGTCTGTCTCTTACAAAACGCCTTCTGGCTCTGACAGGAAAGGAAGAAGGCACAGGAGAGAACCTCCTGGATTTAGGCGCAGGAACAGGGGAGAGTGTCAGGTGGCTGAACACTCTTGGATATGAGGCGGTAGGAATTGATTTGTGTCCCAAAGGAGAAAGGGTTTTCGTACAGGATATGAGAAATCTGCAGTTTCCAGGGGAGCATTTTTCTCTGTGTCTGGCAGAATGCAGTGTCTCTGTATGTGGAGATGGAAAGAAAGCATTACAGGAAGCTGCCAGAGTCTTAAAGCCGGGAGGAAGTCTTTTGCTGTCGGATGTGTTTTTTCATAAGAAAGATGCACCTGAGCTTTCTTTTCAGGAATCCAGGACAATGGAAAACTGGAAGAAAAATTTTCAGGAATCAGGATTTGTCATGAAAAAACTGGTGGATGAGACAGAACTGTGGAAAACATTTTTTTTAGAAAGTCTCTGGAATGGGGATGCAGAAGAAGGATGTCTGGAATTTTTTCAGAAAGCAGGAAAGTATCAGTGCGGATATTTTCTTGCCTGGCTGGTAAAGGAGGGAAGCGCAGATGGATTTGTTTGACAGAATGCTGGAATTGTCGGGACAGGGTTATTACTGCGCCCAGATTCTTATGCTTTTGGCTATGGAAACGGAAGAAAAGGAAAATCCTGAGTTGATTCGCGCTATGAGCGGATTAAATGGCGGATTGGGATTTCAGGGAAAGGTGTGTGGCGCTCTTACCGGAGGCTGCTGTGTGCTGGGATATTTTCTGGGAAAAGGGGAGGCAGAGGAAATGGAGGATCCCAGGGCAGCACAACTTACAGGAGCTTTGGTGCAGTGGTTTGAGGAAACCATAGGAAAAGAATATCAGGGATGTAACTGCCGGGAAATTTTGGAAGAAAATCCGGCAAATAAGATGCAGCGGTGTCCTCAGATTGTAGAGGCTGTGTGGGAAAAATGTATGGAGCTCCTTCAGGAGAGCGGCCTTATGGACTGACAGGTGAGAACAATGAAGATTGGCGGCGTGATTATGGCGGCAGGGCTTTCCAGCCGCATGAAAGAATTTAAACCTGTGCTTAGACTTAATGGATTTCCTATGATTCAGATGACCGTACAGAGCATGAAAAATGCAGGGGTTGAAAAAATTGTGGTGGTGACCGGGTACAGGGGACAGGAAATTGTCCGGGCTTTAAAGGATGAGGATGTCATTCTGGCAGAAAATAAGGAATATGCAGTGACAGATATGCTCACTTCTGCAAAAATCGGCATCAGAAAACTGGGAGAAGTGGATGGAATACTGCTGCTTCCCGGAGATATTCCCCTGATTGCACCAGATACCTATGGAAGAATTCTGGACAGGGCGGCCTTTTTGCTGTCTGATAAAAATAGGGTTCATGGAATGATTCCTGTGTGGGAACAAAAAAGAGTGCATCCGTTGTTTCTGTTTCAGGAGGCAGGAGAGCAGGTGCTGGCATATCAGGGTGAATGTGGGCTTCGGGGCACGTTAAAGCTTATGGAAACAGAGGAAATTCCGGTGTCAGATCCGGGAGCAGACAGAGATGCAGATTTTCCGGAAGATTTTCTGTGGATGCAAGCTTATGCCAGAAAAACCAAAGGTGTTTCCAGAGAAATATGCGAAGCCTGGTATGAGGAGGTGGAGCTTCCGGAGCATATCCGTGCTCATTGCAGAGCAGTAGGGATGCTTGCAGGAGAGATGGCAGAAAAATTAGTGCAAGGAGGAGCATGCTTAGATGTGGAGCTTTGCAGGAGCGGCGGATTTCTCCACGATCTGCTGCGGCTGCAGAAGCATCATGAACAGGCGGCAGGAGATTTTCTGAGAATCCGGGGTTATGAGGCTCTGGCATGGGTTGTGGAGCATCACAGAGGCTTTGAAGGCAAACCCAGATCCGTATGCAGGGAAGATGTGGTGGTGTGCCTGGCAGATAAGCTTGTTCAGGAAACAGAGAGGGTGTCTTTTAAAGTACGGTATGAGAAAGCCCTGGGACAGCGGATTATAAAAGAAGAAAAACTAAAGGATTTCAGGATTTGCTGTGAACTTGCAAAAGAATTTGAGGTGATAACAGGTGAAAGACTGCAGGAATTACATATATCTGAATAATGCAGCCACCTCCTGGCCAAAACCGGATTGTGTGGCAGAGGCAGTGCGACAGGCACTGCTTTCAATGCCGGAGGAAGGAAACCGGGGCGGTATGGGGGCTTTTGATGTAATGGAAGCTGTACGAAAGGAACTGGCTCTGTGGCTGGGCGTATCAGAACCTGAGCAGATTGCTCTTGGGTGCAATGCAACCTGGGGGCTGAATCAGGGGATTTTAGGCTTTCCACTTGCACCGGGAGATTGGATACTTACCACTTGTGCAGAACATAATGCAGTGCTGCGGCCTTTGTATCGGTTACAGCAGCAGGGGATTTTGGTTAAGCTTGTGCATACCAGACCAGCAGGCCAGGTGGATGTACACCAGTGGGAGACAGCCCTTCAAAAGTTTCATCCGAAACTGTGTATTTTCACCCATGCTTCCAATGTAACCGGAGCAGTTCAGGATGCCAAAACCCTGACCGCTCTGGCAAAAAAATACGGAGCGAGAGTGCTTCTGGACGTATCTCAGACTTTGGGATGGATTCCAGTAGAATTGGAGAAATGGGGTGTGGATATGGCTGCTTTTACCGGGCATAAATATTTGCTGGGACCTCAGGGTACAGGCGGTTTGTATGTAAGTAAAGAATTAACACTGACCCCACAGCTTTTGGGCGGCACAGGGATTTACAGCAATTTAGAGGACATGCCGGAAGAAATGCCACTGCATTTGGAGGCTGGAACCGGAAATGAACCAGCCTTTCATGGATTGCTGGCTGCCCTGAACTGGAGCCGCAGCAATCCTCTGGATAAAAGGGCTGTTGCAACCAGGCTGGAAACTTTAAGACAGGGACTTTTAAAGCTTGGATGTCAGGTTTGGAAACTAGAGGGAGAAACAACACCTGTGGTTTCTTTTAATATTCCAGGTATGTCACCTGGGGAGGCTGGATATCTTTTGCGGGAAAGCTACGATATAATTTGCAGGTCTGGTTTGCATTGCGCTCCTAAATTGATGGAAGATTTAGAGTTGAAAGAAGGAACCCTGCGGTTTAGTTTATCCCGGTTTACTACAGAAAAAGAGGTGGAGAATGCCCTTGGAGCAGTGAAAGATCTGGTGGAGAATGCCTATGGAATTTAAGTGTAAAAAAGTTGAAAATTGTTTTGCGGAAGCAAGAACCTATGAATATGAACTGCCTGTGACGGGAAAAGAGCTGGCTTTTTTATTGGAAGGATTTATAGTAAAGGAAAACCATAAGTTTCGCAGGCCTGTTTTTTCTGCCAGAAAAGGCCAGGTGGAAATCAAGGGGCTTTTGTCTTCTAATATTGTAAAGATTAATTATACAGCAGAAGGATGGGAGGAGGAGAAGCAACAGATGGAGAAATGGTTACAGGAATTAAAAGGAGAGGTTCTGGGCGAAACACAAAGTGTATGTCCAAAATGTCTGAAGATGATACCAGCCTGGAAGATTATGAGAGAAAAGGGCGTTTATCTGGTAAAAAACTGTCCGGAGCATGGCAGGTTTGAAGCGCTTATCTGGGAAGGAAGCCTTGAGAGCTATAGAGCCTGGGGAGAGCATGTGCAGCCGGCAGATTTGATAGGGGATGCAAAGCCAGAAGAAAAGGGCTGTCCTCTGGATTGCGGTCTGTGTGAGAACCATGAACGAAAAGGCTGCTGTGTACTTTTGGAAGTGACGCAAAGATGTAATCTGAACTGTCCCATTTGTTTTGCTTCAGCAGGAGAGACGGTGGGAGAAGACATTTCTCTGGAAGCACTGGGAGAGCAGATGGATTTTCTGATGGAACATGGAGGACCTTTTAATTTGCAGCTATCTGGTGGAGAACCTACTATGCGTGAGGATTTGCCGGAGATTATCCGCATGGGAAAAGAGAAGGGATTTACCTTTTTTCAATTAAATACCAATGGCATTCGTCTGGCAAAAGAAGCTGGGTATGCGAAGAAACTGAAACAGGCCGGATTGTCCTGTGTGTTCCTGCAGTTTGACAGTCTGCGGGATTCTGTTTATGAAACATTAAGAGGAAGAAAACTGTTAAAAGAAAAACTTCAGGCTATTGACGCCTGCAAGGAGGCCGGACTTGGAGTAGTGCTGGTGCCTGTACTTGATCCCGGAGTGAATGAAGAGGATTTGGGCGCTTTGGTAGAGTTTGCCAAAAGCAGGATGCCGGTGATACGGGGAATACATATTCAGCCTCTTAGCTATTTTGGCAGATGTCCCAGGGAAGAAAAAGGGTATCGTATCACCATTCCGCGAATTTTAAAACTTATGGAAGAACAAACCAATGGAGAAATCAAGGCAGAGGATTTTACCGGAGGAAATGCCACAAATCCTTACTGCACCTTCCAGTCCAATTATCTGAAACAGGAAGACGAAACTTTGAAATCCATGGCTCATGGAAAAGCAAGAGCAACGGAAACCTCTGCCCAGGCAAGAGATGCTGTGGCGCGTCAGTGGAGCGGAAGCTGCTGCTGTGAAGCAGAAACAGAGGAGACGGAAAGCTGCTGCTGTTGCGAAGAACAGACAGAGCAGTTTCAGCTGGATACTTCTTCTTTTGATGATTTTTTGAGGAATATTCATGAAAATACCCTGGCAATTTCCGGCATGGTATTTCAGGATGGCTATACTCTGGATTTGGAACGTCTGCGCAGATGCTATATTCTGGAGTCAGATAACCGGTATGGCATGGTTCCTTTTTGCGCTTATAATCTTACTTCAGAGGATGGGAGGAGTCTTTACCGATGAAACAAGCAGCGCTGGATGCCTGGGTTCGAAAACAGGAAGGGTTGTCTTGTGTTACAAGGCAGGACTTGGAAACCCTGCAGCTTAAAAAATTAAATCAGCTTTTAAAGAGGGAAAAAGAACGGGGAGGGTTTTATGGCAATCTGCCTTTTAGACTGGATTCCCTGGAAGAGGTAAAGGAGCTTCCTTTTACCACAGAGGAAGATTTGCGAAGAGAAGGAAACAGAATGGTTCTGCTAAGCCAGTCTCTGATAGAGCGGGTTCGCACAGAGACCACTTCAGGTACCACCGGAACTGCCAAAAGAATTTATTATTCAGAGGAGGACCAGAACCGGACGGTTTCCTTTTTTGCAGCAGGCTTGTCCGAACTGGTACACAAAGGGGAAAAAACCATGATTTGTATGCCATTTTCCGGAGCAAGAGGGCTTGGAGAACTGATTTCTGAGGCTGTCTGTCAGCTTGAAGCGACTCCTGTTAAGGCCGGAATTGGGAGTACCTATGGAGAACTTCTGGATATACTGGAAGAAGAGAAGCCGGAAACCTTTGTCGGAATGCCCATTCCTCTTCTTTCCCTGCTGCGGTTAAAGCCAAAGAACAGTCTGCAAAGAGCTCTTATCAGTGCAGATGTGTGTCCAAAAGGGATTCAAAAGGAAATTGAAATGCGTCTTGGGAGCAGGCTGTATCCACACTATGGCTCCAGGGAGATGGGGCTTGCCGGTGCGGTGACCTGTCCTGCTTTTCAGGGAATGCACTTGCGGGAAAATGATATTCTGGCAGAAATTGTGGATAAAGCGGGAAATCCTCTGCCAGCGGGATGCTGGGGAGAACTGGTTATTACTACTTTGCAGGCAGAGGCTATGCCTTTGATTCGCTACCGCACTGGGGATTATACCAGATTTTATGCAGAGCCTTGTTCCTGCGGAAGTGTTCTGCATCGTCTGGACCAGGTTAGCAGAATGGAACAGGGGCAGAGCCTGGCAGAGCTGGATGAGAAGTTGTTTTCAGCCTCTGGAGTCATTGACTATCAGACCACACTTACGAAAAAAGGCATTTGGGTGGAAGGCTATGGAACAGCCCCTTTGGAGATGCCTGGAATTTCCAATTGGAGAGGGTATCCGGTAGAATATCGGTGGAGACTGGTAAAAAAGGAAGACAAACCTTGCTATTTAGGCAAACGGAGGATATTATGAATGACTTTTACTATATTACCCGGGTGAGAATAAAACGAAAAACAGAGGAAGATCCTGCCTATTTTGGCAGAGGTGTGGCAGACCTGCTTCATGGTATAGAAAAGTATCATTCCCTGAATCAGGCGGCAAAAGAAATGGGAATGGCCTACAGTAAGGCATGGAGAATCGTGGGAGAGGCAGAACAGGCATTGGGAATTCCTTTAATTTACAGAATGCGGAAAAATGGTTCCAGTCTGACAAAAGAAGGGGAAAAAATGCTGGCTGCCTATGAAGAAGCGGAACGTGCTGCCTGGAAGGCAGTGGAGGAAGTGATGGAGCGGTACTATGGAACAGAGTAGTATGGAGGAAATTTACAGGCTTCTTAATGCTGGAAATCGGATTTTAGTAACAGATTTTGATAAGACCATAACAGAAATCGGAAGTTCCATTTATGCCAGTGTTCATGTATTAGGGAAAAATTCTTCCTTTGGACAGGCAAGGGAGGCGTTGTATCAGTTTTATCACAAGCGTTTGCCGGAAGAGGCGGAACACTGGTGGCAGGAGCAGATGAAGTTATATATCCGGGAGCAGGTTTTGGAAGACACGTTAAAAGAGGCGGCAGAACTTTTAAGAGAACGGTCAGGGTGTGTGCAGCTTTTGAAAACATGTATTTCACAGAACGTTCCAGTGTGGATTGTTTCAGCAGGACTGGGAAATGTTATTGACTTCTGGCTGGAAAATCATGGAATTTCAAAAGAAAAAGTTCATGTGCTAGCAAATTATCTGGTATATGAAGAACAGAAACCTGTGGCTTATACGGAACTTGTAACTTCCTGGAACAAGAAAAAACTGTTTTTGGAAAAATCAGGAGAACAACAAGAAAGGCAACTGCTTCAACTGGGGGATTGCCGGGAGGATTTGTGTTGGACATTTTCTGGCAATAGTTTTCTTTTTACAGAAAATAAAATTGAAAAATGTTGAAAATTCTGATACAATGCTTTTATGCTCAAGCAAGTATAAAAGCAGGATGCCTTATACCCCATTTGATAGACACATAGAACGAGTGGTATAATCTATCCAGAA
>OGXF01000944.1_pt1 | contig 23862 bp, 23 predicted proteins | sample 1576191 | NCBI WGS metagenome assembly OGXF01 (sample SAMEA3541545, study PRJEB24748) | human gut metagenome | biome: human gut; feature: human-associated habitat; material: faeces | place: China | collected 2012
GCGACAATGACGATTCCAGAAGAAGAACTATTTCAGGCAATGAAGGCAGCAAAAGGACATAAGAATGGAAAAGGTGCAGATCTTGTCGGGATCAATATGGAAGGGCCTTTTATAAACAAAGAGAAAAAAGGTGCACAGAAAGAAGAGGACATCAAGCTGGCAGATGTTGAATTATTCCATAAACTGCAGGAAGCAGCCGGTGGATTGATCAAATTAGTGGATCTTGCTCCAGAGACTGAAGGAGCTATGGATTTTATCAATCAAGTGAAAGATGAAGTACATGTATCAATTGCACATACGATGGCTGATTATGATACAGCAAGTGAAGCAATCAGAAGAGGTGCTGATCATATCACACATTTGTATAATGCTATGCCGCCGTTAAATCATAGAAAACCGGGGGTTATTGGAGCAGCAAGAGACAGTGATTGTTATGTAGAACTGATCTGCGATGGAGTTCATATCCACCCATCCTGTGTCAGAGCAACCTTTGAAATGTTTACAGACAAGAGGATCGTACTGATCAGTGACAGTATGATGGCAACGGGAATGGAAGATGGACAGTATGAATTAGGCGGACAGCCAGTGACTGTAGTAGGAAACGTTGCAACACTGACCGAAGGAGGAGCCATCGCAGGTTCTGCAACAAACCTAATGGATTGTATGAGAACGGTAGTCAAAGAAATGCATATTCCATTCGAAAGTGCAGTCCGATGTGCAACTCTGAATCCAGCAAAATCCATTGGAATTGATGATAAATATGGAAGCCTTGAAGAAGGAAAATATGCGAATGCAGTAGTTTTAGATAAAGATTTAAATATTGTATCCATCATTCAGAAGGGGCAGGTAAAATAAAGAATATCAATTGAGATAAGAAAAAGAATTCTGTGTAGGCAGGATTCTTTTTTTATACAGGAATTCATAAAATGATAAAAACAAAGGGAGCAGAAAAATGCTTCGAAAAATCACGATCATGATCTTTCTGATCTTAACAGTAGTCTGGTTTACAAACAGTGACAGTATCCAGCCCGCCAGAGAATTTATACAAAACAACATTTATGTCTGGAGTGAAATGCAAGAGGAAAAACTTCCAATCTATTGTGTAGATACGCAGAAAAAACAAATAGCACTGACATTTGATACTGCATGGGGGAATGAAGATATACCACAGATTCTCAAAATATTAAAACAGGAAAATGTAAAAGCAACCTTTTTTTCTGTGGAGACTGGATCAGCAAATATCCAGCTGATATCAAAACAATCTATGAGGGAGGACATGATATTGCAAGTCATGGAGATCATCATAAATACATGACAAAATTAACAGACAAACAGCAGCAGGAAGAAATTCAAGGAGTGACACAGAAGATTCAAGGATTGTTAGGTATCAAAATAGATCTTTTCCGGGCACCATATGGAGATTACAACGAATCCGTCGTAAGGAATGCAAGAAAAATGAACTATTATATGATCCAATGGAACGTAGACAGCCTAGACTGGCAAGAGCCAACGAAAGAACAGTTAATTAAGAAAGTTTGCGAACACAAAAATTTATCACCTGGAAGTATCATTCTGATGCATACAGGAACGAAATGTACCAAACAGGCATTAAAACAGATCATTAAAAATATCAAAGCAAAAGGATATGAGTTTGTACCAGTGTCAAGATTGATCTATCGAAGAGATTACCGTATTGATCCAACAGGGAAACAGATGAAACTATGAAATATCAAAGAGGTATCGAAACAAGCATCGAAATCCTATTAAAACACTCGAAAATCTTGACAATCAAATAACAAATAATACATAATAAAAAGAAACGCATAATTTCATGGTAATCTGTATATGCAGATCTTAAATTGGAATCAGGTGAAAATCCTGAGCGGTCCCGCCGCCGTGATAAGAAGTCAAAGCAATATGCCACTGGGAAACTGGGAAGGTGCCAAGACGATGATCTTAAGCCGGAATACTTGCCATGATCTAAGGATATACTTTGCGAGCGACGAAGTCGTCCTCATGGTGCCAGAATGACAAAAGATAAGATGATAAAATGTAGTCTTTTTAGAAATGAATAAGAATGCATGTCTTTTTGTTATGTAAATAAGCCAGAGTAGATCCTTTTATGCTGTATACGTGGGAGGATCTATTTTTTATGAAAAAATATATGGTATGGCTGATTTCTGCATTGATGGCAGTATCGATGACAGCCTGTTCAAATGCACAGAAGAAAGATACAAAAGATCAGGCACAGATAACAACGGCAGCAAAAGAGAATGCAACGCAGACAGAAGCAGCAAAGACAACAAGTAAAAAAGAAAAGAAAAAAGATAAAAAGAAATCACAGAAGAGTAAGAAAAACAGCAAAAAGACAAAAAGTAGTACAGCAAAAAAGAAAGAGACAAGCACAACAACAGCTAAAAAGAAAAAAGTAAAGAAGAAAAAAACAAAAGAAAAGACAACAAAGACAAAGAATACAAAAGAAACAACAAAAACAACAACAGCCAGTAAAAATGAATCAACAGTACAGACGGCAGAGAATCAGACAACAGAAGCAAAGCAAGAACAATCTTGTGAATTCCTGATTAGCTGTAAAACAGTTCTCTCTAATAAAAGTGCATTGCAATCCAATTACCAAGTTCCAGCTGGCGGGAAAATTTATGAGAAGAAGATGGAGTTTGAAGAAGGCGATACCGTGATGGATGTTCTCAAAAGAACAGGAGTAGATATTGATGTTTCTAAAGGATATGTAGCAGGAATTGACGGTTTATACGAATTTGATTGTGGAAAAAACAGTGGATGGATGTACCGTGTCAATGGTAAGTTTCCAAACTATATGGCAGGGAAATGTAAGCTTCATGATGGGGATAAAGTGGAATGGCTGTATACCTGTGTCAGAGGAGATCTGTAGATGATCAAGGCATTAAAAAGAGCCCATCCGTTCGTTGTATTTACTTATTTTGCAGGAATGTTTTTGCTGGCACCATTTAGCAGACATCCATGGATGACAGGAGTGCAGATGATCTGTTTATGCCTGTTGTACTTTTATCATAATCGGAGTTTGAAAAAGTTTTTTCCGTTGATTGCTTTGATCTTGATCGTGGCTGTAACGAATCCATTATTTGTACAAAGAGGAAGAACAATTCTGTATGCAGACACACACATAAGGATCACGAAAGAAGCATTGCTTTATGGAATTCATTACGGATGTGTGCTAGTGAATCTTTTACTGGTCTTTTCAATCTTTAACCAATATATAAAGAAAGAGCAGTGGATCTATTTATCAGGCAGATTCTTCCCTAAACTTGGTGTCGTAACATCCATGGCATTTGGATTGATCCCAAGATATCAAAACCATGCAAAGAAGATTTTAAACACACGAAAATCCTTAAAATCAGAACAGGCTGTACAGCGTGTCATGAATACAGTGTCAATGGAAACGACATGGGCATTTGAGTCTTCGATGGATCAGTTGGATTCGATGAGTGCAAGAGGTTATGGAATTGGGAAACGAACGCATTTTCATTTATTTAGGTGGGAGAGAAATGACTGGATTCATATCGTGGAGATTGTGATTTTGACGATATTAAATCTCTGGGCATACATCCACTATTATTCCAGATTTTTCTTTTATCCGATGATCATTATGCCAGCATTTCAGATGAGAGATCTGTTGTGGATGCTTATGATGGCATTTCAGTTTTTATTACCATGCATGTGGAAGGTGAATTTTGATGTACGAAATTAATAATTTAACATTTCGATATATGTTATCGGATAGAAATTCTCTAGAGCAAGTATCATTAAAAATTAAAAAAGGAAAGATCACTCTGATCGCAGGGTCAAGCGGCAGTGGAAAGACGACGTTGTTAAGACATTTAAAAAAAGAACTGCTGCCCAAAGGTAAAAGATCTGGAAAAGTTTTATATGATGGGAAGGAAATAGAACAATTGAAAGACTTGCAGTCTGTAAAAGAAGTTGGGTATTTATTTCAGAATCCATCAGCCCAGATGGTAATGGATACCGTATGGCATGAGATCGCATTTGGACTTGAGAATCTCGGAATGCCTTATGAACAGATGAAGCGAACAGTAGCCGAGATCGTTAATTATTTTGATCTGCAGAAAATATACCATGAAGATACAGACAAGCTATCTGGCGGACAAAAACAATTGGTGAATCTGGCAGCAGTTATGGCAATGCATCCAAAAGTACTGATCTTAGATGAGCCAACCGCACAGTTAGATCCAGCGGCAAGGAAAGATTTTCTTGTGATGCTTCAGAAATTACATAAAGAATTTGGTTTAACGATTATTTTAACATCGCATAACTTGGAAGATGTGATGGAAATGTCAGATGAATGTGTGATCTTAGATGATGGAAAAGTTATCGAACAGGGAAATCCGAAAGAGGTTGCAAGACATCTTCAAAAAATACATCATCCATTGGAACAGTCTCTGCCACAGATTCTTCGGCTAGAAGAGAAATTTCAGATAGAACTGACCTTTTCGATGGAAGAAGCAAGAGAACAGATCAGAAAAAAAGAATATCAGTTAATAAAGAAAACACATTTTGAAAGAAAAACAGTTCTTTCAATTTCACATTTATATGCAGGATATGAGAAAGGAAAAGATGTTCTTTCGAATCTGTCAGTCGAAGTTAAAGAAGGTGAAATCTTTGCAGCTGTCGGAGCAAATGGAAGTGGAAAATCAACGCTTCTTTCTTGTATGGTAAAGCAGATAAAATTTGATGGAAAATTAAAATGCAAGAAAAAAATCGTCTATATGCCACAAGATCCAACACTATTGTTTGTAAAAGATCAGTTGTTTGAAGACCTTTTGGAGATGGGAAAAGAAAAAGAAGTAAAAATCGATAAATTATTGGAAATGGCGGATTTAATGAGAGAAAAGAACTCACATCCATATGATCTAAGTGGAGGACAGCAGCAGATGGCAGCATTGATCAAAGTATTACTTGCAGATCCAGAAATCTTGCTGTTGGATGAGCCGACCAAAGGAATGGATCGGGAACACAGTAGGAAGTTTGGAGAACTTTTACGCAAACTTACAGATCAGGGGAAAACGATTTTTATCGTATCGCATGATCTGGAATTTTGTGCTGAGTATGCTGATCGCGTTGGAATGATGTTTGATGGGAAAATTGAGGGAATTGATGAGCCATCCAAGTTTTTTGCACAAAATTATTTCTATACGACAGAGTGTGCAAAGATTACGAGAGATTTTGAGAAAGTGATCATTCTGCCACAGGAGGTGGTAAGCGTATGTTAAATGCGGTGATCATTTTTATGGTGTGTATATCATGTATTCCATACTATTTTAAATATGAAAAGAAGAAACCACAGACAAGAGAGAGTGTCGTGCTTGCGGTGATGATCGCATTGACGGTTGCATCCAGAATGTTATTTGCATTTTCACCAGGATTTAAACCAGTTAGTGCAATGGTGATCATCTGTGGTATGGCATTTGGAAGAGAATCTGGCTTTTTATGTGGATCTTTAAGTGCTGTGGTATCGAACTTCTTTTTTGGACAAGGACCATGGACTCCATTTCAGATGCTTGCATGGGGAATGATCGGATGGATCTCAGGAATTTTAAATCAGAGAAAATGGTTGGAAAACAGTAAGATACTGTTAACGATTTTTGGGATTCTTTCAGGAATTTCATATTCTTTTGTGATGGATATCTGGACACTTCTGGCAGCAGGAGATGGATTTCAGTGGATGCGGTATGTGGCAGTATTAGGAACTTCGGTTCCAGTGACGATTGAATACTGCGTATCGAATGTGATATTTTTATGGATTTTAACACCTGTTTTTGTGAAGAAATTAAACAGGGTTAAATATAAATATGGTTTCTTCAAAGAAAAAGAGATCAAGGAACTAATGAATCACTCATACATAACAAGGAGGAATTTATGAGAACATTGAAAAAAACAGCGGCAATCGCTATGGCTGTTGTTGTGTTGTTGACATCTGGTGTTACAACGAAAGCAGCAGTTACGGATGCACAGCCAGCTAAGAGTAAAGATGAGGTAGAGCTTAAGTGGGTAAATAAGCTAGGTAAAGAGTCTGATTATGCTACTCAAACTTACAATAATCTTTCAGAGATCACTATTGTAGGAAATTATATTTATGCAGCAGATGACAGCGAACATCGTATTATTAAAATTGACAAGAAAACAGGAGATATTGTTAAAAGTGTAGCATATAAAAATGATACATATTTAATTCATTATGGAGCTGGAATTGGATCAGGAGATGGAAAGATCTTTGTTGGATATGATAATGGAATCATCCAGGCATTTGATGCAAATACAATGGAATCTGTATGGGCAACAAAACCACTTGAACAGTTTGGAGATAAAGGTGAATATGATCAGACGAATGCGATTTCTGGTGGATTTGTATATGATAATGGAGCATTATATGTTAGCACAGGAAGTTATTCAGGAAAAGGAAGTGTTGCTGCATTAACAACAAAAGATGAAGATCCAACAAAAGACTATGAAGTGAAATCATTAACATGGCAGAAAGAAAATGATACAACATATTATTGGAATAAGGGTATCAGTGTTGGAGATGCTATCATTATTTGTGATGGTTCTGGAAATCTAAAAGCATATGATAAAAAAACAGGAGATGTAAAATCGGAATTAAAATTAGAAAATAAATTTAATGGTGGTATTGCATATGATGCTTCAACTAAAACAATTTATCTTGCTGTCGATAACGTTACTTATGATGAAAATAAGAAAAAATCTACAACTGCTAACCTGTATGGAATTAAAGTAGGAGACGATGAAAAATTTGGAGAAGCAAAAAAAGTAGAAGTATCTAAAGACGCTCATATCGCTTCCACTCCAGAAGTATATAATGGTAAAGTATATATTTCAGGAACAACAAGTGATTATGCGAAAGGATTTATGGCTGTAGTAGACGTAACATCTAATGATTATAAAGTAAATTATACAGCAGATCTTCCTGCATATTCTCAAAGTACACCAGTGGTAGTTAAATCTACTAACGATTCAGTAAAAGTGTATTTTACAGTAAATACAAATCCTGAAGGTGGAATCTATATGCTTGAAGATTACAAAGGGGCTACATCAGGAAAAGCAGAAAAGATTTTTGAACCAGAAAAAGAGGATCAGAAACAGTATTGTGCAAATGAACTTCATGTAGATAGTGATGGAACATTTTACTATATCAATGATTCAAGATATCTATTTGCAGTAGGTAAAAAAGCTATAAATACAACACCATCTACTACAAATACATCAACAACTACAGTAAGAAACGAAACAAAAGTCAAACCGGTCACAAAAACAGTAAAAAGCACAAGAAGCGTAAAACTGACATGGAAAAAGAAAAAATCCGCCAAAGGCTATGTCATTTACGCCAAAGCAGGAAAAGGTAAATACAAAAAAGTAACAACCGTAGGAAAGAAAACATCAAAGACGATCAAAGTCAACAAAGACTCATCCTACAAATTTAAAGTAAAACCATACAAACTAACAAAGAAAAACAAAAAGAAATATTTTAAAGCCTATGCAGCCAAAGCCAAATTCGGAAGCAAGACAGTTAAAGTAACATTTAAAAATGTCACAGGATATGCAAGCTACAAAGTGCAGATGAAAGCAGGAAAAGCAGCATATAAGACAGTAAAAACAACAACCAAAGGCGGAACGATCACATATACAAAGAAAAAAGCCAAAGTAGGAACAACTTACAAATTCCGCTTAAAAGGAATCAATAAGGTAAAAGGAAAAACTGTTTCCGTAACGATCAAATAGAAGTACTGGATAAAATACAAAAAAGGGCTTGATTTTCAAAAAGAATCATTGTATCCTATAACCAGTGAAGTTACTGACAAGGGCGTCAAACAATTAGTTTCATATTGTTTGTCGCCCCTTTTTTCTATTATCAGTAAGATAATAGAAAAAAATATATAGATTATGCTTCAAATGTAAGAGAAGAAAGGAAGAACTCTATGAAGGAAAAAATCAATGTATCAGAAATCTTCGGATCCCACGTATTTAACGACAGTGTTATGAAAGCACGTCTTCCAAAGGCCGTTTACAAAGATCTGAAAAAGACAATCGAAGAAGGAACAGAATTAAATCCAGCAATTGCAGACGTAGTTGCGAATGAGATGAAAGAATGGGCTATTGAAAAGGGTGCTACACATTATACTCACTGGTTCCAGCCATTAACAGGTGTAACAGCAGAGAAACATGACGCTTTCATTAACCCAACAGATGATGGTAAAGTTTTACTTGAGTTCTCAGGAAAAGAACTGATCAAAGGTGAACCAGATGCATCTTCATTCCCATCTGGTGGATTAAGAGCAACATTTGAAGCAAGAGGATATACAGCATGGGATTGTACATCACCAGCATTCATCAAAGAAACAGATAATGCTTGTATCTTATGTATTCCAACAGCATTCTGTTCATACAAAGGTGAAGCATTAGACAAGAAGACACCACTTCTTCGTTCTATGCAGGCATTAGATATCCAGGCAACAAGATTATTAAATGTATTAGGAAATAAGAACGTGAAACGTGTTAGCACATCCGTTGGACCAGAACAGGAATATTTCTTAGTTGATGAAGAAAAATACAAACAGAGAAAAGACTTGATCTTCACTGGACGTACATTATTCGGAGCAATGCCTCCAAAAGGTCAGGAAATGGATGACCATTACTTTGGAATCATCAAACCAAGAATCGAAGGATTCATGAAAGATTTAAATATCGAAGCATGGAAACTTGGAATCAGTGCGAAGACAGAACATAACGAAGTAGCTCCAGCACAGCACGAATTAGCACCAATCTATAACTCAAACAACGTGGCAACAGATCACAACCAGTTATTAATGGAAACAATGAGACGTGTAGCAAGACGCCATGGATTAAAATGTTTACTTCATGAGAAACCATTCGCAGGAATCAATGGATCAGGAAAACATAACAACTGGTCTATGGTAACAAATGAAGGAAAAAACCTGTTAGATCCAGGAAAAACTCCTCATGAAAACCAGCAGTTCTTACTGATCTTAGCGTCTATTATCGCAGCAGTGGATAAACATGCAGATTTACTTCGTATGTCAGCTTCCACACCAGGGAATGACCACAGGTTAGGAGCTAACGAGGCACCTCCAGCAATTATCTCTATCTTCCTTGGAGATCAGTTAGAAGATGTTGTAAAACAGCTCGTAACAAGAGGTGAAGCTACAGAATCCAAACATGGAGACAAATTAGCATCTGGTGTTCATTCATTACCAGCATTTGAGAAAGATGCAACAGACCGTAACAGAACATCACCATTCGCATTTACAGGAAACAAATTCGAATTCCGTATGGTAGGTTCTACACAGTCTATCTCTGATCCAAACGTTGTATTAAATACGATCGTAGCAGATGTCTTTGCAGATGTATGTGACAGATTAGAGAAAGTAGAAGGCGGAGTTGAAGCAGTAGCTATGGAAGCTCACGAGATCACAAAAGAATTATTAACACAGCATCAGAGAGTTATCTTTAATGGTAACGGATATTCTGACGAATGGGTAGCTGAAGCTGAGAGAAGAGGACTTCCAAACTTACATAGCATGGTAGATGCAATCCCAACATTAACAACAGATAAATCAGTTAAGATGTTCGAGAAATTTGGAGTATACACAAAAGAAGAATTAGAGTCTCGTGTTGAAGTATTATATGAACAGTATTCTAATACAATTAACATTGAAGGACTTGCAACATTAGATATCGCTAAGAAACAGATTGTTCCAGCGGTTATGAAATACCAGAGAAAACTTGCAAATGGCGTTGCTGAATTAAAGACAGTTGGTGTTGACAGCTCTGTACAGGAAAAACTGTTAGAAGATATCACAGCAAACTTAAAAGATCTGTTTGCAGCGATCAATAAGTTAGAAGCTGATATTCCAGAAGCTCAGGCATTAGAAAGTGAAGCTCAGGCTCGCTGCTATCATGATACGATTTTCACAGATATGAGTGCCGTACGTGAACCAGCAGACAAACTGGAAATGTTAGTAGCAAAAGAAGACTGGCCAATGCCAAGTTACGGAGATTTGATCTTCGAAGTATAATAATTACATAGTTTGTAAAACTTCTTAATACACAAAAAGAAAGCAGCAGAGAGATCTGGTGCTTTCTTTTTGTGTATCAACCATTGTTTGAAAAATATTCCAGAATATATTTTTTGAAATTTCATATTCTAAAGAAAAAGAATATCTTACAAAATTAGAAAAGAGGAAGAATATGAAAAAGAAATTTTTTGCATATATGATCACAGGAATTCTTCTGTTCACATTTCTGGCACAAGGGAAGGGAACAAAGACATACTGGTTTCAGATTGCAAGTCAGGGTGAAGGGGAAAGTGGCTTTTTAACCAACAGTAATTTGAATCAAAAGAAAGTTTATTTAACCTTTGATGACGGACCATCCGATCATACGGCACAGATTCTTGATATTCTAAAGAAACATAAGGTGAAGGCGACATTCTTTGTCGTAGGAAAAGAAACGGAACATGCCAAGAAAATGTATCAAAGAATCGTGTTAGAAGGTCATACATTGGCAATGCATTCCTACAGTCATAATTATGATCAGATTTATGCGAATGTAGGTGCATTTTCGAAAGACCTTATGAAACTACAGAAATATTTATATGATCTAACAGATGTAAAGCCATATATTTACCGGTTTCCGGGTGGCAGCAGTAATCATTGCGCAAAAAATATAAAACCGTATATCCGATATGTGAACAAAAAGGGATTACTTTATTTTGACTGGAATGCATTGAATGAAGATGCGGTTAATTTTGAACAAAGTCCTCAGCAGTTAAACAAGAAGATTTTAAAGGATGTCAGGAGACAGAAAACAAGTATTGTATTAATGCATGACCTTCATGAGACAACAAATACAGTGAAAGCATTAGATACGCTGATCAAAACATTGAAAAAAGAAGGGTATCAGATCCTTCCGATCACTAAAAATACTAAGCCGCTCCATCATGTATCCATTGACAAATAATGGGCTTTCACGTAGAATATGTTCGGTAAAGGATTTATTTTACGTGAGGAGAATGACATGATCATAAAAAGTGTAAATTTAGAAACTGTCTGTGGGATCACAAGTAAATTACCAGACAATACATTGCCAGAAGTGGCATTTGCTGGAAAATCAAATGTAGGAAAATCATCACTGATCAATGCACTGATGAACCGCAAATCTTACGCGAGAATTTCAGCACAGCCTGGAAAGACACAGACGATCAATTATTATAATATTAACGAAGAACTTTATTATGTAGACCTTCCAGGATATGGATTTGCGAAAGTAACACAATCCGTCAAGGAAAAATGGGGACACATGATCGAAAATTACTTACAGACATCAAAACAGCTAAAAATGGTCTTTTTACTGATCGATATCAGACATAAGCCATCAAAGAACGATGTTATGATGTATGACTGGATTCTTCACAATGGATATCGTCCAGTGATCATTGCAACAAAGCTTGATAAACTAAAGAGAAGCCAGGTGCCAAAACATTTAAAAGAGATTCGCACAGAGCTTCAGATGGATAAGGAAACACCAATTTTCCCATTCTCAGCATTATCAAAACAGGGAAGAGATAAGATCTGGGATTTCATTGAGTCAATGGTGCTTCAACAAGAAGAAGCCGAATAATTATTTATTCGGCTCGTCAAATAACAATTTTTCAATTAGCATAGAATAGACATCGGAGTGTTTTTTCTCCCAATGGTCACATATGTAAACTGCCTGGTCTCTTGAGACAACATTTAAGTTGATCTCAAGGAGCGGGCTTTCTTTTTCTCTGATCTTAAGATTTACGGTATATTCGTCTCCTTTGGATGGATAAAAATCAGCAGTCACACTGGCTTCCTTACGAAGCTCATATTCTTTTTCTTTTAAAAACTGAGCAATATCTTCTTTGATAGAGTTTGGAATCTGGTATTCAAACATCTCAATTGCTTCAGATCCCTCGTCACTGAGCGCGTAATGGCTCATATTACGAATCTGCTTGACTCTGAGCATATTTTCTTCCTCTAACTCATGAAAAGCTCTCTGAACAGTAAAATAATTGGTATATCCCTTATCAAGGATAAATTCAGAAATCTGTGAATTGCTCAAAGGGAAATCTACCTTCTCAATTAAATATAAAATCATAAGCTTATAAAGTGTTAATTGTTCTTGTTCCATGGCTGATCTCCTTTGATTTATCGATAAAAGTCACTATGAAAAATTATAACACCACATGATTTTTCTTGCAACTTATGAATGAAAAGTTAAAAATGACAGATAATAACGCTGAGGTGATAAGAATGAAAAGGAAGTACCAGTGGATCCTATGTGCAGGACTGATCATTTTTGTGATCGCAGCGTTTTGTGTCTTAGTATCCAAAGATAACAAGGAAGAAGTGAAAGGTGCATTTGTAAGAGAAGGAGGATATCAAAGTGAATGTTTATATCAAAGCGCAAGAAAGTGTATGTCTTGTGCATCCAGAGATTAAAATAAAGGATATCATGTCCCTGTACTGCACCGACAAGGATTTGGAACAGAAAATAAAGAATCAAAGTGTTTATCATTTTATAGGAGATCATGATCAGAGAAAATGTTTTTCTATTTTGATGTTAGTTGAAGTGATAAAACAGGTGGATAAGACATTAGATGTGATCAATTTAGGTGCCGAAGATTTTATTGTATATTACAAGAGAAAACAAGAAGAATCAAAGATTTTTCATTATGGAAAGATAGTCTTTGTGATTTTAGTCGCATTTTTTGGTGCAAGTTTTTCAATTATGACATATAACACGGATGTTGGGATCGAAGAATTGTTTTATAACGTTTATGAAATGATCATGGGACAGGCACCAGATGGTCCAAATATTCTTCATATTTCTTATGCAGCAGGATTGGCGATTGGGATCATTCTATTTTTTGATCATGCAGGTAAGATCAAGTTAAATGATGATCCGACACCATTTGAAGTACAGATGAGGCTTTACGAGAGAGATGTGAATGATACATTGATGATCAATGCAGGGCGGAAAGGGGAAGAAGCAGATGTGGATTCGTAGTTTGTTTCTGATCTTTTACGGATTGTGTGCAGGCGGCTTGATCGCAGCTAGTTTTCTGGCATTTTTGAGTATGTTAGGTGTGATCCCGAGATTAGCAGGATTGACGAAGAGTATGAAAAACGCCAGAATGTATGAAAGTTTTGTGGCACTTGGAGGGATTCTTGGGACATTGGTATTTATTTATCGATGGCAGATCAAAGCTGGATACCCGCTTCTTGTACTGTATGGATTGTTTGGAGGAATCTTTGTGGGATGTATGATCGGAGCTTTGGCAGAAACGATCAAAAGTCTTCCGATCTTTTCAAGAAGATTAAATTTGAGATCAGGGATTCCATATGTAATCTATGGGATCGCATTTGGAAAAATGCTAGGATGTTGGCTTTATTTTTATATATTTTCATAAAATGAAGAAAGGGTGATACAAGTGAAAAAAGAACCAAGCAAAGAAGAATATCAACAGATCGTGAAAAATCTTACACCAAAACATAATAGTCTGTTAAATTGCACAAAAGCGTTTGTAACGGGTGGGACATTTTGTGTTCTTGGTGAAGTTATGAAGCAGTTAATGATGAAATATTTGAATCTCTCCAAGAAAGATTCATTATTATATGTGACAATTGAATTGATCTTACTAAGTGTCTTATTAACAGGATTTAATTTCTATGGAAAAATTACAAAATTTGGCGGTGCAGGCGGGCTTGTGCCGATTACGGGATTCGCAAATTCAGTGGCTTCATCTGCAATCGAATATCAGAAAGAAGGACAGGTTTTTGGTATTGGCGTTAAGATTTTTACGATCGCAGGACCAGTGATCTTATATGGAATCTTCTCATCATTTGTTGCTGGATTGATTTATTTATTCACAAAGCAATGGGGGTGGTTTCTATGACATCGATTTGTGGTATGCAGAGTCTAAAGTTTGAGAATGCGCCGTACTTAAAAGGCTGGGCATCAGTTGCAGGGAAGAAAGAAGGGGAAGGTCCGCTGGGAAATCTGATCGATCAGATCATTGAAGATCCATACTTTGGACAAGAAAGCTGGGAATTGGCAGAAGGCCGTTTTATGAAACAGGCAGCAATGCTTGCGATCAGTAAAGCTGATCTTCATAAGAAGGATATCCGCTACGCGTTTGCGGGTGATCTATTGGAACAGAATACAGCAACGTTTTCTGGAATGAAAGAACTAGGGATACCGTTGTTTGGACTTTTTGGAGCATGTTCAACGGGTAGGAGAAGCGATGTCTTTGGCAGCGATGAGCGTTGCAGGAGGGTTTGCAAAGCATTCACTTGCAATTGCTTCCAGTCATATCGGAAGTGCTGAAAAACAGTTCCGTTTTCCGTTAGAATATGGAAATCAGAGACCGTTATCTGCGACATGGACAGTGACAGGATCTGGAGGTTTTATTGTGTCAAAAGAAATTGGTCCTGTAAAGATTCAAGGGATCACAACAGGAAAGATCGTTGATTATGGGATGGAAGATCCGATGAATATGGGGGCTTGCATGGCACCAGCAGCGGCAGAAGTAATCTATCAGCATTTTGTGGATTTTGGGTCGAAGCCTGAAGATTATGATGCAGTATATACAGGAGATCTTGGAGAAGTTGGCAAGAAGATTTTGTTGCATTTGCTTCGTGAAAATGGATATGATCTTTCGAAAGTTCATGGGGATTGTGGAATTGAAATCTATGAGAATGAGACGCAGGATACTCATTCTGGGGGCTCTGGCTGTGCCTGTAGTGCAGTGGTTCTTGCATCGATGATCATACCGAAGCTCATTGATGGAACGTGGAAGAAAGTATTGTTTGTGCCAACAGGAGCATTAATGTCAAAGACAAGTTTTAATGAAGGTGAAAATGTTGCAGGAATCGCACATGCGATCCTTCTGGAAGGAGTAAGATAATAATGGAATATATCAGGGCGTTTTTAGTAGGAGGCATTATTTGTATCCTGGTGCAAATATTGATGGATCATACGACATTACAGCCGGGTAGAATTATGGTACTCTTAGTTATTGCAGGTGTTATTCTTGGGGCACTGGGGATTTATAAAAGAATCGAAGCGTTTGGAGGATGTGGTGCGACCGTTCCGTTGTCTGGTTTTGGATTCAGTTTATGGAAAGGAATGAAAGAGGCAGTTGACGATCATGGGTTTCTAGGGTTATTCGAAGGAGGATTCACGGCAGCAGCAGTCGGAACATCAGCAGCATTGATCTTTTCTTATCTGGCATCTTTGATCTTTCAGCCGAAGATCAAGAAATAAAGGCAAGAGTATGAAATAAAGAGAAAAAAGGGATTCTGATTTGAGAGAATCCCTTTTTAATATAAAAATATAGAAGATCAACGGTTAATGTTTCTTGCAGAAAACAGATTGATATTTTTTTGGAAGCAGATAAGGAGTGTCTGCTGTTTTTCCATGACTGCCCTTTTTGCGGACAATGTAAATTTTCCTTTGTTTTTTGTTTGCAGGACAATTCTTTGTGGCGAGTTTATCGCTTGTTTTACATACTTCAACTGCAACGTGGATATCACAGGTCTGGGTAGGAACGGTTCCTTTTTCAAAATATTCTGTGGTCACACGGCTGCCTCTTGGATCGTGATCACAAACTCCTTTAATAGCAAGTTTTCCAGACTCTTTGCAGACTTTTGCTTTTACAATGTCAGCTGGTTTTTTAAAATCTGTAGTTTGTTCTTGTTTTGTTTTTATGATTTCATTCATAACCTTTGCCCATATTTTTTTATGAGTGTTATCAGAAGCAAAATTTGTATTCTTGTCATAGCCCATCCAGACAGAAGCTGTATGATAAGGAGTATAACCGCTGAACCAGTAATCGTAACTGTTTGAAGTAGTTCCTGATTTTCCTGCGACAGCCATAGATGAAGAAAGTTTTGCTGATTTTCCAGTTCCTTTTGTAATAACGTCTTTCATAGCGTCGGTTAAAAGGAAAGCAGTACTTTCTTTCATGACACGCTTACCTTTCTGAGTATTAGAAAGAAGAATATTACCATTATGATCTACGACTTTTGTGTATAAAACAGGTTTCTGGTAGGTTCCGCCATTTGCAATGGAAGCATATGCAGAAGTCAATTCCATATTTGTAACACCATAAGTCAGGCCACCAAGAGATAAGGACTGGGTAATATCGGTATATACATTTCCATTTGAAGTTGTCTCATTAGACACCAAAGTGGAAAAACCAAGATTCATCAAATATTCAAACGAAGTCTTAGGTGTAACGTCAGCAATGGTTTTGGCCGAAACAACGTTCATGGAGTTTGTGATCGCTTCGCGGATCGTTGAATAACCTTTATAACCTTTGTAATAGTTGCGTACTGGTCTGTTAGTGTCAATATAGTTATAAGGAGCATCCTCATATACGGTTGCAAGTGTCATATGATTCTTGTCAAGTGCAGGTAAAAATGCAGAAAGAATCTTAAAAGTAGAACCTGGTTGTCTTGTAGTACCAGTGGCACGATTCAAGGAAAGGTCGGAAGTCTTATTTCCACGTCCACCAACTAAGGCTTCTACAGTTCCGTTAGATTGATTCATGATCGTCATGGATATCTGAGGCTGGATCGTTGTTTGGAAAGATTCATTTGTAATGGTTTCACCTTTTGATAAAATATATTGTTTAAACTTTGTAACAACTGTCTTTGCACTTGCTTCATCTGTAAAAATCAACTGATTTCCAAGGTTATTTTTTCTCATATAATCAAGCAGATTGTGATCAGAATAAACAACGTCTTTTCCTGAAACAGTTTTTGCAGATAAAGAATAAGAAAGTGCGATTTTTGTGGCTTTTGGATAGTTTGAAGTATCGCTTGTGACGCTATCCGCAATCTTCTGGATCTGTTGATCCTGAGTAGAGTATATTTTCAATCCGCCACTATAAATAGCATTATAAGCTTTTGTTTCGTCATACCCCAGTTGTTTTTTTAAATCTTTTACAACTTGAAGGATTAATGCGTCCTCAAAATAAGAATTTGTTGTTTTTTTTGCAGGTGCAGCAGCAGCGTTTTTTTGAATTCTTGTGTATACATCATCACTAAGTGCTTCTCGATATTCTTTTTTTGTGATATAATGTTGCTCTAACATATTTTGTAAAACAAGTAATCTTCTGGAAGCATTGTTTTCCGGATGGGTTACAGGATTTAAACGTGTCGGATTCTTAGTAATACTTGCAAGTACAGCACATTCGGACAATGTGAGTTCAGAAACATCTTTATTAAAATATTTTTGTGATGCTGTCTGAACACCAAGTGTTCCTTCTCCAAGATTGATCGCATTTAGATATTCTTCTAAGATATATTGCTTAGAAGCAATCTTTTCTAGTTCAAGAGCAAGAGATTGTTCTTTGATCTTTCGTTCCAGACGTTCCATTGTGGTTTTTTCCGGCTGAATTCCAAGTACATTGTTCTTGATCAACTGTTGCGTGATAGTACTTCCCCCTTGGCTTAGAGATTGGTTTCTGATACCAAGGAAGGTTGCTCGAATAATTCCATACAGATCAATTCCATTATGGCTGTAATAACGTTCATCTTCAATCGCAATAAAAGCATGCTGAAGATTCTTTGGAATGGAAGAAAGAGGAGTGTAGATCCTATTGGAATCATGGTTTGAAAGTGTTTTGATCGTTGATCCTTTGTTATCGTAAATGGTTGTGATATATCCTTTGGAATGGACGGAATCTTTTGTGATCTGTGGGGTTGTTTTTAAAATCCCACGTACGAAACCAACCCCGAGGCCGAGCCCAGTAACGATCAAGGCAATGGAGATGATAAAAGCATATTTAAAAAGAAAGAGAGAAATCTTAGAATTTCTACGAACTTTTTCTGAAGATAAGATCTGTCTCTTTTTCTGAATGTTTTGTTTGGTATATTTCATAAAAAACCTCCTGTTATGTATTATACCAAATAAGAAAGTTCAAGTAAACCGACCGTGTAACTATAAACGATGCAATCTTATGTATAAAGTATAAAGGAGAAGAGTATGAAAAAACAATTAAAGGGGCAGCAGTCATTTTATGATGACAAACAAAGGGAAAATGTAGTATCCTACTATTTGATGGAAGATCAGGAACACACGATGTATGGAGTTGAACTGGAAAAATGCCAGGAGGAAACGAATGTGATCGAATGGGATGCAGTTCCAAGTATATCAGAATCTATGGAATTGGTTGATCGTGTGATCTACAACCTGATAAAATATAAAGTAACACCGATCTCACTGGCAGAGTCCTTAGATGAGATCATGACCAGGGAGGAAGCAGATGGACGTTCAAAAATATAAAATCTTATATAAAGAGGGAGAAGCAGAGATTTCAGAAAAGAAATCAAGATTTATTGCACATATTGCTCCAGCACAGACAGAAGAAGAAGCACAGGTATTCATAGAGAAGATAAAAAAGCAATACTGGGATGCAAGGCATAACTGCTGGGCATACAGTATCGGAGAAAAGCAACCAGCCTTGCGTTGTAGTGATGATGGGGAACCAAGTGGAACTGCTGGGAAGCCAATGCTTGAGGTGCTGACAGGGCAGGAACTGCATAATGTGGTAGCAGTTGTAACAAGATATTTTGGTGGAACACTTCTTGGAACTGGAGGATTGATCCGTGCGTACACAAAAAGTACGCAAGAAGGGATCAAGGAAAGTATGGTGATCGAGAAATGTCTTGGGGTAATGCTCAGCCTCACTTGTGATTACACGACATCTGGAAAGATTCAGTATTTAACAGCAACAGAGCATATCCCAGTGCTTGATACAGTGTATACGGATAATGTAACATTTGAAATGATCGTACCAGTGGAAGAAGTTGGAAGTGTTGAGAAAAAGTTTATGGAAGCATCTATGGGGAAAGCAGTTCTTGAAAAAGGAGAAGAAACTTATTACGCTGAAATCGATGGTAAGATCAGTTACGATCTATAGACGAAGAATGATATGATTTCATTCCTTTACAGTGATAAAATATCATGATAAAATTTATCATAGTTAATTAGTCAGAAATATGAAAAGGAGCAAAATTCTATGAAAATATCAGAAATTTTAAAAAACAAGCCAACAATTTCGTTTGAGGTATTTCCTCCAAAGAATAAAGAAGGAGATATTTCTTCTATTTATAGTACGATTGATGGATTAGCAAAATTATCCCCGGATTTTATTAGTGTTACATATGGTGCAGGTGGATCTACAAAAGGTAAGACAGTAGAAATCGCATCAGTCATTAAGCATGAATATGGAATTGAATCTGTAGCACATTTAAGCTGTATTTCATCTACAAAAGAGGATATCAAATACGAATGTGAACGTCTGAAAGAAGCAGGAATCGATAATATCTTAGCATTAAGGGGAGATTATCCTGCAGATGCAACAAACTTTGATCCTGAGAATCTGGAATTTCACTATGCAAGTGAATTAAATAAATTTATCGGAGAACATTTTAAAGGACAATTTTGCTTATCAGGAGCATGTTATCCAGAGACACATCAGGAAGCTGATGGGTTTAAGAAAGATTTAGAAGCATTAAAGAAGAAAGTAGATGCAGGAGCAGAATATTTAGTAACACAGATTTTCTTTGACAATGATTATTATTACAGATTAGTCAGAGAAGCAAGAAAGATCGGTATCACAGTACCAATTCTTGCAGGGATCATGCCAATTACGAATGCGAAATCTCTGATCCGTACAACAAAGATGTGTGGATGTACGATCCCATATCAGTTATCTACAATGATCGAGGCACATTATGATAATCCAGAAGCTATGAAAGAAATTGGAATCAACTACGCAGCACAACAGATCATTGATCTGATCACAAATGGAGTTGATGGGATTCATATTTATACAATGAATCGTGCAGAAACAGCGCAGCGTGTATTTGAAAGTATTCCAGCTGTATTGAAAGAATTAAACTAAGATGGATTTTCAGGTTGTAAAAGAAAATGCCTTGAAATATCTTGGATATCAAGCACCAATGTTTGAAGGTTTGACTCCGGGGATTTCAAGTCTTTTGGGTGAATGTATAGAAGAGATCAAACAGATAGCACAACCCAAAGTGATAGTGAAGAGATTTAAACTGGCGAAAGATCCATTGAGATTAGAGGAATCAGGGGATGAGATTTTAGGGCAGCAGATGGAAGATATGCTGGAAGATTGTGAAGAATGTATATTGATCGGATGTACTCTTGGGATTGTTATGGAGCGTAAGATCAAGTTTTATGCAAAGGTTAACATGACAAAATCTACGGTTATGGATGCTGCGGCAAGTGCTTATCTGGAAGAATATTGTGATAGATATGAAGAAACACTTGGGTTTGATAACCGAACATATCGTGCATGTCCCGGATATGGAGATTTTCCACTTGAATTCAACAAAAGAATTGCTATATTATTAGATATACCAAAGAAGATCGGAGTCACGATCACACCAAATAATCTTTTGATCCCACAGAAGTCTATGTTAGGATTGATCGGGATCGGAAGTGATAAACGAAAGAAATCATGTGGAAATTGTGTGATGAAAGAAGATTGCCCGTTTAGAAAGAGAGGACAAAGATGTTACAGAACCGATTAGGAAAAGAACTTTTAATATTTGATGGAGCGATGGGAACACAGCTCCAGAACGCAGGATTAAGTGCAGGGGATATCCCAGAAGAATTAAATATTGACCGCCCGGATTTATTAAGATCGATTCATAAAAACTATCTGAAAGCGGGAGCAGACTTTATTACAACAAATACATTTGGGTGTAACCGATTAAAGATGGAAGAAGCAAAATACGAGGCGAAAGATATGCTGTTAGCAGCAGTAGAGAATGCAAGAGCTGCAAGAACAGAAGCTGGAAGAGAAGATGACTCTTATATTGTTCTTGATATTGGACCGATCGGTCAGTTGTTAGAGCCAATGGGAACATTGACATTCGATGAAGCATATGACATCATCCTCGAGCAGGTAGAAACAGTGAAAGATCAGGTAGATCTTGTACTGTTTGAGACAATGAGTGATCTATATGAGGTGAAAGCTGGAGTTCTGGCGGTCAAAGAACACACAGACCTTCCAGTGTTTGTTACAATGACCTTCGAGCAAAATGGAAGAACGTTATCTGGAAATGATCCGGAAACATTTATTAATGTTGCAGAGGGCTTAGGAGTTGATGCATTGGGAGTCAATTGTTCTTTAGGACCTGATGAATTAAAACCGATCATTGACGAAATCTTAGAAAAAGCAAGTATTCCAGTGATGTTACAGCCCAATGCCGGACTTCCATGTTTAGAACATGGAGAAACACACTATCATGTGACACCAGAAGAATATGTGGAATCTATGAAAGATTATATGGCAAGAGGTGCAGCAATCGTTGGTGGATGCTGTGGAACAACACCAGAATTTATAGGAAAACTTGCAGAAGCTGCGCCTAAAGCAGTGGCAGAGAGAACAGTTGAGAAGAAAACAAGAGTATCCAGTCAGACACAGACAGTTACGTTTGGAGATCATGTGATCGTCTGCGGAGAACGTCTAAACCCAACGGGTAAGAAAAAGATGAAAAAAGCGTTGTTAGAAGAGCGCTATGATGAACTTGTGGTGGAAGCAGTTAAACAGGTAGAAGCTGGAGCGGAAGTACTAGATGTTAATGTTGGACTTCCTGGAATTGACGAGCCAGAGACAATGAAACGGGTTGTACGTCTGTTGCAGGAAGTTGTCACACTTCCATTACAGATTGACAGTTCCGAAGCAGATGCGATTGAGAATGCCTGTCGTTATTATAATGGAAAACCATTGATCAACTCTGTAAATGGTAAAGACGAAGTCATGGAAAAAATCTTCCCGATTGCTAAGAAATATGGAGGAGTTGTGATCGGACTGACTCTGGAAGACGGAATTCCGCTGAAAGCAGAAGAACGATTTGAAATCGCCAAGAAGATTGTCAATAAAGCAGCTGAATACGGAATCGGTAAAGAGAATATCATCATCGACTGTCTGACATTAACAGCATCTGCACAGCAAAAAGAAGTAAGAGAAACACTTCGAGCGATCAAGATGGTAAAAAAAGAATTAGGTGTCCATACCGTATTAGGGGTATCGAATGTATCCTTTGGATTGCCAAACCGTCCGTTATTAAATAGAACATTTTTAGCATTAGCAATGGAAGCAGGATTGGATCTACCGATCATCAATCCGTTAGATGCAGAATTGATGGGAACCATAGATGCATTTCATGTGCTGTTCTACAAAGACGTGGATAGTCAGACTTATATTAAAAACCAGTCCAAAGATAAAGAAACAAAACCAGCCGCAGCGGCGGCAACAACAAACTTCACATTAAAAGATGTGATCATTCACGGATTAAAAGATGAAGTAGAGAAAGTCACAAAAGAAGAACTGAAAGATAAAGAAGCACTGACAGTAATTAATGAAGTGATCATACCAGCGTTAAATATCGTAGGAAAAGACTATGAGACAGGAAAGATCTTCCTGCCACAGTTAATTCAGTCAGCAGAGACAACGAAGAAAGCATTTGAAGTTGTTAAAGAAACATTTTCAGCAAATGATGGAGAAGAAAAAGGACCGATCATCATAGCAACCGTAGAAGGTGATATTCATGATATTGGAAAGAACATCGTGAAAGTTGTACTGGAAAGTTATGGATATAAGATCATCGACCTTGGAAAAGACGTTAAAGTTGAAAAGGTAGTAGAAGCTTATAAGAAATACAAGCCAAAAGCGATTGGGCTAAGTGCATTAATGACAACAACCGTTGCATCAATGGAAAGAACGATCAAAGCACTTCACGAAGCAGGATGCAGTGAACCAATCTGGGTTGGGGGAGCTGTTGTGACGGAAGATATCGCACATAATATCGGAGCAGATTATTATACAGAAGATGCGATGGCAGCGGTGAATCTGCTGGAAAATGAAATTTTAATTTTGTAGTTGGCCAACTTAAGTCTTTTAGTATATGAGAAAAAATAAATAAACGATCGGAAGAGCAGCTAGAGAATTTTCCTCCGATCGTTTATTTATTTTTTCTCATATACCAGAAGTCTAAAGTGTGGACAATTACAAGAATTGAAAAATTTAAGTGGTGTGTATGTTGAATGTTATTGATCTTTGATTTATGTAGTGGTAGACAGATGTTTATTATACATACCGATACAGTAAAGCATACACACTTATTAGTGGTTTCAATAACTAAAATTATTGAATATTATAAAAATGGTTATATGTCGGCGACCGTAGGAACACGCCTGCACTTAGCGAGTGGATGATCGTAAGATCATTCAGGAGTTTAGTACAGTTGCGTAGTGAGTCGAGCGAGAGCGCGTTGCAGACATATAACCATTTTTATAATATTCCACCAATAATTTCAGTTATTTAAATCAAAATCTACTGATCTAATCGGTTTACAGCACTGATCAGTGCTAATACAGAAGCAGTAATGATGTCTTCGTGGATTCCAGATCCCCAAGTAACATTACCATTTGGTTCTTGAATTCCAACATAAGCACAAGCCTGAGAGTTAGAACCAACATTTAAAGCGTGTTCCTGATAAGTAACGATAGAGTAATGCATATCACTGTGTCTCTGTAAAGCGTTACTTACAGCATCCAGACGACCATTTCCTTTTCCGTGGTAAAGTTTTGGAACACCAGATTTCTCTAAAGAGATTTCTGCTTCGATGCCACCGTCTTTCTGTACGAAGTGCACTTCTTTTAATTTGCATGGATCAT
>OGXF01000947.1_pt1 | contig 23829 bp, 27 predicted proteins | sample 1576191 | NCBI WGS metagenome assembly OGXF01 (sample SAMEA3541545, study PRJEB24748) | human gut metagenome | biome: human gut; feature: human-associated habitat; material: faeces | place: China | collected 2012
AGCCCGCGCCGATCACCGGATGGATAGAGTCTTCGGACTGTCCCGTGCGCTTAAGCTTCGCGTAGCCAATGCCCGCGCCGGCGAAGAGCCGGAGGTTCTTCGTGGCGTCCGCGTGGTACTGCCCCATCAGATTCACCTGAGTCATCTTCCAGTCGTGCTGCTTCACGCCGTCCCAGGCCGTGTCGTGCTTCGAGCGGATGACACCGAGGTCAGCGGCCCAGTGACGGTCAAAGTAGTGACGGATACCGGCGTTCCAGCCGCCGTTTGACGTCATCGTCGCGCGGCCCTTGTCGCTGTCCGGGTCGCCGAGATCGTTATGGACCCAGGAGCCGCCTGCGTAGAGGAGGTTATTCCGGCCGTACCAGACGCTGCCCGGCTGCAGCGGCATTTCGTGCGTGGCGTGATCATCGAGATTAAACGTCGTGAAGAAGAAGGCGACGTTCGATATTTTTTACTTATGACCAGAAAGAAGAAGAGGGAGCAGGGCATTTTCAGAACATTATTCTTGGGCAGCTAACCTATCGTATTCAAATCGCAAAAATCATTTTAACGGTTAAAGACCTTATCCTTGCAAGTCTTTTCTTTCTTTTGATTTTATATCTGGTTTCAATTCTTTTTAGTGGAATAATGATGTTAAATATCATTCGTGATATAGAGGTACTTTTCTTTATTTTAGTAGCTTCACTTTGGAATATTCCAATGCTATATTATCTGTCAACATGGGTTAATAATTATGTATTGTTAGTGCTGAATGCCTTGGCCTGCTTATTATTAGCACCATTTTTAGCACAAACTTCTTTTTGGTATCTCTTTCCATACACTTATCACTATAAAATTTCACAAGTCCTCATTCATTTGAAACCCTCTGGGGATTTAGAAAACTTAAATGTTTCTCACCCTTTTTCGGTGCTTTTTATCGCTAGTTTTCTATCTATAATTCTATTCGGATTATTTATTAAATTATTGCGGGAGGAAAAACGTGTTTAAAGCTTTCAAAAGTGAGGTGTTAAAACTAAAACATTCATTTACTTTATATCTTATAAGCGGTGTTTTTGTAGTCGAATTGCTTACAGTTCCCGCATATCTTGCCATAAGCCGTAATGTCTATGCTACTCAAGCAGCAATTTATTTTCCAGTGATGGGATATTGTTTATTGCTGTCTATTGTGGCTCTTCAAACGTTTGAACAAGAAGAAAAAGCCAATCATTGGCAAAATGTCAATTGTACTCAGAAAAGGCTAAAACTATGGATAAGCAAATTGGTGACTATTGATTTTCTGCTCTTTTTACCAAGTGTACTACTGTGGCAACTGATTGGAGTAGTAGTGAACCAGACCATCTATGCTAATTACGTAGGCTTTGTGACGTGGCTTTTATTGATATTTCTTAATCATTTTCATCACTTATTACTGACGATATTTTCTAGTAGAAACCTAACTATCATCGTTGCTTTTGTCGAATGTCTTTTCATCCTTTTTGCTTCAAATGGTGTCTTTGCAAATTATTTTTGGATACCGATAGTCTTGCCAGTTAACGCTATTTTAGCTTATGGAAATAGCCGAGCAACACAGATTATCTGGGCATTGATAGGGTGGATTGTCGTTTGTGTCATTTTCAACGTTATAACATTAAAAATTCCGAAAACTCACTCATAAATTAATCTTTTATAGTAAAATAAAAACAAATACATACGAGGTGAAAAAGTTGTATAAAGTTTTAGTTATTGATGACGATTTTGAAATTTTAAAATTAATGAAGAATATCCTTGGATTGCAGAATTTTTCTGTCACAACCTATCAGAAAATAAAACTGCCTATTAGATTAGCTGATTTTACAGGATACGACCTTATTTTACTTGATGTTATGATGCCTGATATAGATGGAATGGAGCTATGCTAAACCATTCGCAACCATATTACAACACCAATTATTTTTGTTAGTGCAAAAGATACTGAAAATGATATTATTAAAGGGTTAAATCTTGGCGGTGATGATTATATCACTAAACCTTTTAGCATCAAACAATTAGTTGCTAAAATTGAAGCACATTTAAAAAGAGAAGAACGTTCCCAGCAAGCCCAAAAAGCTTTTCAAGAATTTAAACGTGAATTTTCATCAATTACAGTATATCTTCAAGAAAAGAGAATTTGTGTTAATAAAAATCAAGTCCCGCTAACCAATCGCGAATATGCTATTTTGGAATTGCTATCTAGCCAACCTAAAAAAGTGTTTACACGTGAGAATATTTACGAACACGTTTATAACGATGATTCGGATACTTTGTTTAGGTCGATTTCAGAATATGTTTATCAAATTCGTCAAAAATTTTCAGTTTACGGTATTAATCCGATAAAGACAGTCAGAGGAGTAGGATATCAGTGGCATGACTAAAAAACTAAAGATAAAAACCCTGAGACAACGGATATTACAAACCGTTATGGAAATCATTATTGGAATCATTCTAGTGGCAATCAGCATTTTTATCATAACCGATATCTTGGCTTATACCAATCAAATCACTTCTGCCAGCAATCAGTTAACTATCACTATTTCTGATAAAGCAAGTAAAAATGATATTATCCAAGAAATGAAAAGCATTCCTTATGATTATATATTATATGACAAAAATTCAGGTAAAATCATTAACCAAACGAATGTTTCAAACGATTTTACAAATTATCAAAAAGCGTTTGAAACCAAGCAGATCGTTAACGCAAGTGACGGTGTTGCCTATATCATCGTTGAAAATACTAATTATTCATTAATTGTCAGAAAATCTAGTATTCCAGAATTTGCGAATCATACATTACGGCATATCTCCTATAATTCATTGACCTACATAACCTTTATTCTTGGTATTTTTCTTGTTCTTATCTGGGCAATTACTAGATTACTGAAAGAGTTTGCTAAAAATTTCTATCACATTCAAAATTTAGTATTGAATATGGGAAATCTAGCGTTATCGGCTCCGTTAAATTCTTCTGATATTGCTGAATTTGACACGATTTTAACCATTTTGTCACAAAAAAGTGATGAATTGGCTGAATTGATTGAAAAAGAAAGAAATGAGAAAAAGGACTTATCTTTTCAAATCGCTGCTCTGGCACATGATGTAAAGACCCCTTTGACAGTCATTAAAGGAAATCTTGAATTGCTAGAAATGACATCACTTACTGAAAACCAACTTAGTTTTCTCACCTCTATTAATAACAGCATCATAGTATTTGAAAACTATTTCAATGCGATGTTAACTTACAGTCGCCTACTTAGTGATGAAAATAATGACAAAGAAACGATTCATCTAGAAATATTTTTGACCGAACTTTCTAGAGAGATACAAGATATTTTAAAGCCGACAACAATTCAATTTACGCTAAATAATCAAGCTCAATGTAGCTATTTTTTAGGAAATCAATTAAATCTTAATCGTGCGTTAGTCAATATCTTTGTTAACGCTGTTCAACATGCACCAAATGGCAAAATTCAGTTATCAGTCGAAGAGAGCGACAACCATTTGAACTTTAAAATTTGGAATAATGGTGCTCCATTTTCAGCTAAAGCCCTGAAAAATGCAGATAAATTCTTCTTTACAGAAAACAACGGACGGAGTGACAAACATTATGGTATTGGACTATCTTTTGCTAAAGCTGTTGCTGAAAAACATCACGGAAAACTAACACTTTGCAATCTTGAAAAAGGTGGAGCAGAGGTTGTCTTGTCAATTTCAACAAATTCTCCCATTCGCGACTAAAAAATGACATTTTACGACTTGGGTGATGAGTTGCTCGCTAAAATTGGTATAATAAACAAAAAAATAGATATTAATTAGATTTAGTATTTTAATACTAGATTTGTTATATGATTTAAAAGGGGGTATCTTGCTCAGAAAATTAATTGCTGCTGGTATTTTTCTGGCATTTGGCATACGAGCCATTATATCAACAACGGGAACACTCGTCAGATTATTTTTGGTCGTTTCAACGTTGGTTCTTGTGAAAGCTATTTTTGAAGCAAAGGAAGGAAGGTAATACGATGAAAAAATCAACACAAACAGCTATTTTTTGACATTATTTTTTCTCATTTTGTGCCTACTTAATTTTCAAAAAGAATTATCCACTCTGAAATTAATATTAAACAGTATTGGGTTAATAGGGGTTTTCAATTTTATTTTTTACAGCTGTTAAAAAAGAAAGGAGGAGCGATAATGGAAGCTCTTTATAAAGGGAAAGTTGCTACCGTCTGGCAAATCAGTCAAGATAAATCTGCACAGCCTGATTGGGTAAAAGACGCTTTTGCTAAAGGTTACTTGCATTGGTTAGACAACCATCTTCGTATTTTAATGGCAGGGCTTAATCCTTCGACTACTGAAAATCTAAAAACAGGAGTAGTAGGAAGTCTTGGAGGCGGCTTTGCAGGATATGGTATGTATGAACTGGGTTATATCGGTGATTATCTTGATATTACTAATCATCGTGTAATATCCGAAAAAACGTTTGAAAGGAACTATCAAACCATTGATTAATAAGCCAATTACGTTTATTCTGAAAAGCCGTGAATGGTTTTATATCTTATACTATCTAAGCCTAATGAGTATTCCAATACTACTTTTACAACTAAAAAAATAATCCCCTGTTTTAAATACAGGGGTGTTTTTTACTCTTTATTTTTGATAATATTTTCACAACGGTCAACTAACAGAGCGAAGCGGTCTTCGGTTAATTTTTCTTTATTATAAATGCCAGATGTCGTTTCAAAGGTGAATTTTTCTGAAGCGAGTTCTTTTGATGTAGCTTGATAAATACGCCATTTATCTTTGTGATTTGAAACGGCAAGCAGAGCTTCAAGAACCAAAACAAGGCACGAAGCAATGACAGCAAGCAATTTAAAGCAAGGAATAGGAAGGCTTGCTAAAATCGGAACAAGCGCCAAAACAATGATTTGAATCACCTTAAAAACAATAAACCACGCACGGTGAAAGTGACTCTTTTTCTCGTAAGCAGCAATTTCTTTAGTTAAACGTTCCGCCAAGTAAGTTTCAATTGTCATTTCAGTATAATCGTCCATCTTATCTCCTTTAGTAAGCCTTTTGATACGTTTTCATTGTATCGCCTTGGCAAAAGATAGTCAAGAATGAATAGATTTTTTCTCTTAATGACAATAGCTGCGCAGCAAGCTTTTCCCCATAATCAGAAATAGTTTATGGTATAATAGAAAATGATTTGATAGTTGCTTTTAATTGCAATAAAAACTAAAGAATGATAATAAAATATAAGTTTTAACACTTATCGATGAAAGGAATTTATTTTACATGGCTAATATCCAATGGTTTCCTGGGCATATGTCAAAAGCACGCCGACAAGTTCAGGAAAATCTAAAACACGTTGATTTTGTAACAATTTTGGTTGACGCTCGTTTGCCACTATCAAGCCAAAATCCAATGTTAACCAAAATCGTCGGGGATAAACCGAAATTGATGATTCTGAACAAAGCCGACCTTGCTGATAGCAATCGAACAAAAGAATGGCGTAACTATTTTGAAAAACAAGGCATCAAAACCCTAGCTGTTAATTCAAAAGAACAAGCTACTGTAAAATTGGTAACCGATGCCGCCAAATCATTAATGGCTGATAAATTAGCTAAATTACGTGAACGTGGCATTCAAAAAGAGACTTTGCGTACAATGATTATTGGTATTCCAAACGCTGGTAAATCAACATTAATGAACCGTTTGGCAGGTAAAAAAATTGCAGTCGTTGGCAATAAACCTGGGGTTACTAAAGGACAACAATGGCTTAAGTCTAATAAAGACTTGGAAATCCTAGATACCCCAGGGATTCTTTGGCCAAAATTCGAGGACGAAATAGTGGGGCTCAAACTCGCTTTAACAGGTGCTATTAAGGACCAGCTTTTGCCAATGGATGAAGTAACGATTTTTGGGCTTAATTTCTTTAAAAAATACTATCCAGAACGTCTTGTTGAACGCTTCAAAGGTATCAGCTTAGAAGAAGAAGCGCCTGAGATTATTATGGCTATGACACAAAAATTGGGCTTTCGTGATGATTATGACCGTTTTTATAGCCTTTTTGTTAAAGATGTCCGCGAAGGCAAACTTGGTCGTTACACTTTGGATGTCGTAGGAGAAGTTGAAAATGGCGACCGTTAAAGAAATCAAAGAAGCGCTAGCAGCGATTGAGAGCCTTGATGACGCACGCTGGCAAGCTTATGAGTCAGATAGTCGTGCAGGGATCCAAAAGGCGATTCAGCAGCGAAAAAAAGCTATTCAAGCGGATATTGATGAAGACTTACGCTTGGAAAATATGCTGCGCTACGAAAAAGAACTTTATCAACAAGGTTACCAAGCCATTGCTGGGATTGATGAAGTTGGTAGAGGACCATTAGCAGGACCTGTTGTCACAGCGTGCGTTATTCTTCCAAAAAATTGTAAAATTAAACACCTCAATGATTCTAAAAAAATTCCTAAGAAGCACCATGAGGAAATTTATCAAGAAATCCTTGCGCGTGCTTTAGGAATTGGAATCGGAATTGTTGACAATAATGTCATTGACCAGATTAATATCTACGAAGCTACAAAAGTCGGTATGTTGCAAGCCATTAATCAACTGAAAGGTGAGGTGACAAAACCTGATTATCTTTTAATTGATGCCATGCATTTGGAAACTTCGATTCCACAACAATCACTCCTCAAAGGTGATGCCAACTCCTTATCAATTGCAGCGGCTTCTATCGTTGCTAAAGTAACACGTGACCGCATGATGGCTGACTATGCCAATGATTATCCTGGGTATGCCTTTGAAAAAAACGTTGGCTATGGAACCAAAGAGCACTTAGAAGGTCTAAAAAAATATGGCATCACACCAATTCACCGTAAAACATTCGAACCAATAAAATCCATGCTAAAGGAGCCTTAATATGACAAGCGAAAAAGAAAAAATGTTAGCTGGGCAACTATACGATGCTGGAGATGCAGAGCTAACTGCCATGCGTCTGGAAGCACGCCGAAAAATGAAGTTGTTTAATAACGAGGACGACCGTGATAAGCAAAGAGAAATTATAAAAACTCTGTTTGGGTCAACAGGTGAAAAATTGGCAATGAATCCACGTTTTGTTTGTGATTATGGTTCAAATATTTATGTGGGTGAGAATTTCTATGCCAATTATAACTGTACCATGCTTGATGTCTGCGAGATTCACATTGGCGACAACGCAATGTTTGGACCAAATTGTCAATTGTTAACACCGTTACACCCACTTGATGCCAAAGAACGTATTTCAGGTCTTGAATACGGTGCACCAATCACTATTGGAGATAATGCTTGGTTTGGCGGCGGCGTGACCATTCTACCTGGGGTTACCTTAGGAGACAACGTTGTCGTTGGTGCTGGCGCAGTCGTCACAAAATCTTTTGGCGATAACGTGGTTCTCGCTGGAAATCCTGCAAAAATCATAAAAACGCTTGCTTAATACGTAAAATACACTCACTAAGCCCTGTTTTTTCAGGGCTTTTTTTCGAATAATAAATTAGTGAGGTAGAAAACATGAATAATTTTGAATTGTTTAAATTAAAAAAAGCAGGATTAACAAATCTTAATATTTTAGCTATTTTGGATTATCAAGAAAAGCAAGAGAAATCACTATCTTTGCGTAATATGGCAGTCGTCTCAAAATGTAAAAATCCTATCCTTTTTATGGAAAAATACAAAGCACTGGACATCAAAGAATTGCGCAAAGAATTTAATTGTTTTCCTAGTGTTTCCATACTAGATGACGAATACCCATTAGAACTCAAACATTGTTATAATCCACCTGTTTTGCTGTTTTATCAAGGAAATTTAGAATTACTCAATCGCCCAAAAATGGCAGTAGTAGGAGCAAGAACAGCATCAGCAACAGGGACAAAATCCGTACAGAAAATTGTCAAAGAACTCGGGAATCATTTTGTTATCGTTAGTGGGTTGGCGCGTGGCATTGATACCAGTGCGCATTTATCATCTCTAAAAAACGGTGGTGCATCGATTGCCGTTATCGGTTGTGGACTGGACGTTTATTATCCCAAAGAAAATAAGCAGTTGCAGGAGTACATGGTTAAAAATCACCTCGTATTAAGTGAGTACGTAGCAGGAGAAGCACCGCTGAAATTCCATTTTCCAGAGCGAAATCGTATTATTGCAGGTTTATCACAAGGCGTTATCGTAGTAGAAGCTAAGCTGCGCTCAGGCAGTTTGATTACGTGCGAAAGAGCATTGGAAGAAGGACGAGACGTTTTTGCCATTCCAGGAAATATTTTAGATGGAAAATCTGATGGCTGTCATCATTTGATAAAAGAGGGCGCAAAATGCGTCACATCAGGCTTAGATATCCTTTCGGAATATCAAATATAAGCAATTTTTTTCTATAAAGAAACAGAGATGATACAGATGTTCCCCTTGAGGATGTCCCATCTAATAAGGATAAACCTAAATAAGCGATCAATGCCTCTCTTGTCAAAAGCAAAGGAGGCATTTTTGATTAAAAGACCTATAGTCAACTTGCCTACAGGCTTAGTCAATGAGAAGAGGACAGTCATAAGACCACCCTAGCTACTGTAACATCTCTTCACAAATCTCCCTCATCAATACTTAGTGTTTATTCCCTACTTTTTTAGGCTTAATGAGCTTTCTAAAAAATTTTACCACATACCAATATAACTTTTTTATTGACAGTTTAAGAAAAGCGGGTTATCATGTTATAAGTTTATTACTGATAGGAAGTGAGCTTATGGCAACTACTACTACTACTACTACGAATGCCCCAACAGCTGTTAAAAAATCAAGCAAAAAAACAATAAAGAAAAAAACATCTGCCAAGAAAAATTTGGTTATTGTGGAATCTCCAGCTAAGGCAAAAACAATTGAAAAATATCTCGGACGTAATTATAAAGTTGTAGCCTCAGTAGGACATATCCGCGATTTGAAAAAATCAAGCATGTCTATTGATTTTGAAAATAATTATGAACCACAATATATTAATATTCGTGGTAAAGGTCCATTGATTAACGACCTTAAAAAAGAAGCGAAAAAGTCTAAAAAAGTTTATCTCGCAAGTGACCCGGACCGTGAAGGAGAAGCGATTTCTTGGCACTTAGCCCATATTTTAGATCTTGATGAGAATGACAAAAACCGTGTTGTTTTCAATGAAATCACCAAAGACGCTGTCAAAAATGCTTTTGTTGAACCACGCCAAATCGATATGGATTTAGTAGATGCCCAACAAGCGCGTCGTGTTCTCGACCGTATCGTGGGATATTCTATCTCACCATTGCTTTGGAAAAAAGTTAAAAAAGGTCTTTCAGCAGGACGTGTTCAATCCGTTGCATTAAAACTAATCATTGACCGCGAAAATGAAATCAAAGCCTTTAAACCAGAAGAATACTGGACAATTGACGGTTTCTTTAAAAAAGGAACGAAGAAATTCCAAGCTTCATTTTATGGCATTGATGGCAAAAAATTAAAACTCGAAACGAATGAAGATGTTCAAAAAGTTCTTGCTTTATTGACTAGTGACGAATTTACCGTAGCTAAGGTTGAAAAGAAAGAACGTCGTCGCAATGCACCACTTCCTTATACGACATCATCTCTCCAACAAGATGCTGCTAATAAAATCAACTTCCGTACACGTAAAACCATGATGGTTGCACAGCAATTGTACGAAGGTATCAGTCTTGGTAAGAGCGGAACGCAAGGTTTGATTACCTATATGCGTACTGACTCAACACGTATCAGTCCAATTGCGCAAAATGATGCCGCAAACTTTATCACAGAACGTTTCGGTGAAAAATACTCTAAACACGGTAGCCGTGTTAAAAATGCTTCAGGAGCTCAAGATGCTCACGAAGCCATTCGCCCTTCAAATGTCAATCTAACACCAGAATCAATCGCTAAGCACTTAGATAAAGACCAATTAAAACTTTACACATTGATTTGGAATCGTTTTGTTGCCAGTCAAATGACAGCAGCAGTCTTTGACACAATGAAAGTTAACTTGGAGCAAAATAGCGTACGCTTTACTGCCAATGGTAGTCAAGTAAAATTTGACGGTTACTTAGCCGTATATAACGATTCTGACAAGAATAAAATGTTGCCTGACATGGTTGAAGGTGATATTGTTAAGAAAGTATCAACAAATCCTGAACAACACTTTACCCAACCACCAGCTCGTTATTCTGAAGCAACACTTATTAAAACATTGGAAGAAAATGGCGTTGGGCGTCCGTCAACTTATGCACCAACACTTGACGTTATCCAAAGACGTTACTATGTTCGCTTAGCTGCGAAACGTTTTGAACCTACGGAACTTGGTGAAATCGTTAATAATTTGATTGTTGAATTCTTCCCTGATATTGTTGATGTCAAATTTACCGCTGATATGGAAGGTAAACTTGATGAAGTCGAAGAAGGCAAACAGCAATGGCAAAAAGTTATCGATGAATTTTACAAACCATTTGAAAAAGAACTTGCCAAAGCCGAAACAGAAATCGAAAAAATTCAAATCAAAGATGAGCCAGCTGGCTTTGATTGTGATGTTTGTGGACACCCAATGGTTATCAAGTTAGGTCGTTATGGTAAATTCTACGCTTGTAGCAATTTCCCAGAGTGTCACAATACAAAAGCAATCACTAAAGAAATCGGCGTGACTTGTCCAGTCTGTGGCAAAGGTCAAGTAATTGAGCGTAAAACCAAACGCAATCGTATTTTCTATGGTTGTGACCGTTATCCTGAATGTGAATTTACATCATGGGATAAACCTGTCGGACGTTCTTGTCCAAAATCTGGAGACTTCTTAGTTGAGAAGAAAATCCGCGGTGGTGGTAAACAAGTCGTCTGCAGCAATGAAGAATGCGACTACGAAGAAGCAAAAATTAAATAAAACGATAGAAGCTGAAGCAGAGATGCTCAGTTTCTTTTTGATTGTATGGAAAATATGTTTTCCATTATAATGGACTTTTTAAATAATTGCCGTTATAACGGACTTTTTTTGATAAGTCTGTTATAATAGACTTATGAGAGGTACGCTATGAATTATTTTGCATTAATTGGAGATATTATTGATTCCAAAAAAATCGATAATCGTTACCAAGTCCAAAAAACATTGGAGGCTTGCCTAAACGAGTTAAATATTAAATTTAAAGATGTCTTGGTTTCAAAATTATCTATCACTTTAGGTGATGAATTTCAAGGATTGTTAACCTTGGACGCCCCTTTATTTCAGGTAATTGACCGTATTAACTTCGCAATGCAGCCTTATCAAGTACGTTTTGGTCTTGGCTTAGGAGAAATTCTGACAGATATTAACCCAGAGCAAAGCATTGGCGCTGACGGTCCCGCTTACTGGCACGCTAGAAAAGCAATCAATTACATCCACCAAAAAAATGATTACGGCAATACGCAAATCGCTGTTTCCTTTGAAGATGACACCAAGGTAAACATTATTAATACACTGATTGCCAGTAGTGAAGCAATTAAGTCCAATTGGCGCGCTAGCCAAGAAATTATCTTGCAGGAACTTTTAAAACTTAGTATTTATGATGAGCATTTTGACCAACAAATTTTGGGAAAACAGCTCGAATTAAGCACAAGTGCGCTGTCAAAACGATTGAAAAGCAGTAATATCAAAGTTTACCTACGAACACGAAATTGTGCGTTAAATCTGCTTAAAAACGCTGGAGAGGAGTTAAACTAATGTCAATCACAGGTCTTTCTCACTATCTTAGCCAAAATCCTATATTAACCCTGTTACTGATTTGTCACTTTTTGTCAGACTTTCAGTTGCAAAGCCAAACAGTTGCCGACCGTAAAAATACCGATAAAACTTACCTTTTGATTCATCTCATTTGGGTAGCTATTCCGTTAATTTTGGTAACTATTTTTGTCCCAAGCATCTGGGGCATTAGCTTGCTTATTTTGCTGAGTCATTCTATTATTGACTTTGGAAAACCTCATGTGGCTAATAGTTTCAAGCTAAATCCGTTGGTAACTTTCCTTTTGGACCAAATGTTACATCTAGGAATTATACTTTTACTTGCCCCGCTTGCCAAAGGTGTAGTTTTGCCAAATATCTTAACAAGAGAAGTGCTTAATATTATTCTATTTATCGTCTTGATTACAAAACCGACTAATGTCTTTTTCAAGATTTTCTTTCAAAAATACCAGCCAGAGAGCAGTCAAAAAGTGGATACCATTCCAGGTGCTGGAGCAACGATTGGACTTTTGGAACGTATTGTGATGAGTATTTGTATCATTTTCAATCAATTCGCTTCAATCGGACTTGTTTTTACTGCTAAATCAATCGCTCGTTATAATAAAATTTCCGAAAGCCCCACATTTGCAGAATACTATCTCATTGGGTCACTTTTCAGTATTTTAAGTGTTTTACTATCTGCTTGGATTTGTTTGTTTTAAATGAGGATGACTGACTATGCATTTTGGCTTTTCTTATGTTGGATTCATCTTTTTAATGCTACTAATGATACCAAATCTTATTTGGACACGAAATAAACCTAAAGATTATGAACATTATCAGTATCAAGAAAATAAATACTTATCCATACTTGAACGTATCGGAGAAGTACTTGTGACTTGTCTGATTCTCATCTTTTCTGATTTTAACTGGCAGCCCTGGACTAATTGGAATTGGTGGCTGATGGCTGCTAGTTTTTGCATGATTCTTTATGAAATGTTTTGGATTCGTTATTTTATGGGACCAAAAAGAATGCCAGATTTGTGCACCACATTTTTAAAAATTCCAGTAGCCGGAGCAAGTTTGCCAGTTTTGGCAGTTCTATGCATATCCATCTATGGTAAAAATCCATTTCTGACCTTGGCATCAATTATTTTGGGAATTGGTCACATTGGTATTCACTTACAATATCAGAATATGATTAAAAAGGATAATCAATAGTTTATTTACATATTTTTATTTATGTAAATAAACTATATAATATTATTTGAGTTTCACAAAATTTATGTTATGATAATCAAGTATCAAAATTAGAAAGATTTGGATAAGGGCTTTCTCCCTTATCTGGAAAATGAGTTTTAGGGCTTCCTAAGCTTGTTTTTGGAGGTATTAGTATATTGTCTCAATCATCATACATTAACGTTATAGGAGCTGGTTTAGCGGGCTCTGAAGCTGCATATCAGATTGCTAAACGTGGCATTCCAGTAAAACTTTATGAAATGCGTGGTAAGAAAGCAACACCACAACACAAAACAGATAAATTTGCGGAATTGGTCTGCTCAAATTCGCTGCGCGGTGATAGCTTAACAAACGCTGTCGGTCTGCTTAAAGAAGAAATGCGTCGTCTAGACTCTGTTATCATGAAAGCAGCAGAAAGCACGCGCGTCCCCGCTGGTGGTGCTTTAGCGGTTGATCGTGACGGTTTCTCACAAATGGTGACAGATGAAGTGACAAATCACCCACTTATCGAAGTCATTCGTGAAGAAATCACAGAAATTCCAACTGATGCCATTACTGTTATCGCTAGTGGTCCTTTAACATCAGATGCACTTGCTGAAAAAATTCATGAATTGAACGGTGGCGACGGTTTTTATTTCTATGATGCCGCAGCGCCAATCGTTGATAAAAATTCTATCGATATGGACAAGGTTTATTTGAAATCACGTTACGATAAAGGAGAAGCTGCCTATCTTAACTGTCCAATGACCAAAGAGGAATTTATGGCGTTCCATGAAGCACTTGTCAATGCCGAAGAAGCTCCGCTTAATAGCTTTGAAAAAGAAAAATATTTTGAAGGTTGTATGCCGATTGAAGTTATGGCAAAACGCGGCATTAAAACAATGCTCTATGGTCCAATGAAGCCTGTTGGCTTAGAATACCCAGATGACTACAAAGAACCTCGTGACGGTGAATTCAAGACACCATATGCCGTTGTTCAATTACGTCAAGATAATGCTGCTGGTAGTCTCTTTAACATCGTTGGTTTCCAAACACACCTTAAATGGGGTGAGCAAAAACGTGTTTTCCGCATGATTCCAGGTCTTGAAAATGCCGAATTTGTCCGTTATGGCGTAATGCACCGTAACTCTTACATGGATTCTCCAAATCTTTTGACCGAAACATTTGCCACACGCCAAAATCCAGACCTTTTCTTTGCTGGTCAAATGACAGGGGTTGAGGGATATGTGGAATCAGCCGCTTCAGGGCTAGTTGCTGGTATCAACGCTGTACGTCGTTTTAAAGGAGAAGAAGTGGTTATCTTCCCGCAAACGACTGCTATCGGCTCTCTTCCACATTATATTACACATGCCGAAAGTAAACATTTCCAACCAATGAATGTTAACTTCGGTATTGTTAAAGAGCTTGACGGACCACGTATCCGTGATAAAAAAGAACGTTATGAAAAAGTTGCTGAACGTGCTTTAAACGATTTGCAAGATTATCTTAACGTTTAGTATTCCAATACTATATTAAAAGAGGTGACAAAATGTTTCCAATTCAATTAGGACTAAAAGCTAGTTGCGACTTGGAGCAAATGGAAAGTCGCCTAAAATATCACCCAGATGTCTTTGAATTTTTTACATCTTTGAAAATGGTATTTCAAAACTATTTTCATTTGGCAAGCCTAAATTCGACCAGTTGTTAGCTCAAAAAGGCTATCCACTTACTTATGATGTTTCTCATGCTTTCATTTATCTGCATGGGGATAATAAAGCTTTACAACGCTCACTAGAAACTTTGAAAGAGACTATTATTCACTATCATTTAGTTGACTCTTTAGGTAAAAGACATGATAGTTTGACACTAGGTCAAGGAAAAATCCATTGGGCAGAATCTCTGCCGTTATTCAACGAACATGCCACAAGTATTTTAAAAGATTTAAACAAACCCATTAAACAACTTGAAAGCCACGCATACCTTACAAAAATAGCACAAGCAATCAATGGGTAAGTAAGTAGTAACTGTTAAGTCTAAAACGTTTGTTTTGGGCTTTTTTGTTGCCAGAAAGCAACCTTACATTTTTGTAAGATTTGACGTTCAAATTGTAAGGAAGTAACTACCTAATTTTCGATAAAATAAACTTGTCAATAAGAGAGGAGCAGTCATATGAGTCAAGAAATCAAAAAACATATCAATTTATGGAGTAATCTTCTAATTTGGTTAGTCATGGTTATTTTAGGTTCCATTACTTATATGGTCTGGTACACCCTCCGTATCACAAAATAATAGGAGGAGGTTTTTAAAATGATAGTTTTTTATAGTCTTATTACAATTCTCCTTATCGTAGTAGTGGGAGTAATAAGTCTCGCTCTTTGGTATTGGAGTGGAAGAAAGCCTTTAAAACACCCTTAGTACTAAAATACTAAATTTAAATTAATTGCTTTTTAGCAAAAACATTCCAATTAGAGTTTTTATTTAATCGAAAAAAGGTATAATGAAACAAAGGAGAAATTATGTTACTGGAGATTAATCACTTAGAAAAAGTTTTTCGCACACGTTTTTCAAAAGAGGTAACACGTGCTTTACAAGATGTTGATTTCAAAGTAGATGAAAATGAATTTATCGCTATCATGGGAGAATCTGGTTCTGGGAAAACAACCCTGCTTAATATCTTAGCAACTCTGGAAAAGCCAACAAAAGGTTCTGTTATTCTAAATGGGAAAGAAATCACAAAAATCAAAGAAAGCCAATTAGCAGAATTTCGTTTAAACAATCTCGGATTTGTCTTTCAAGATTTCAATTTATTGGATACGCTTTCTGTCAAGGATAACATTTTCTTACCGTTGGTACTTGGTCGTGTTAACTACCAAGAAATGGAAAATAGACTAGCAACACTCGCTCCAAAACTTCATATTGAAAATTTGTTAGCAAAACGCCCATTTGAATTGTCTGGCGGTCAAAAACAACGTGTTGCTATCGCTCGTAGCCTTATCACAAATCCGCAGTTACTTTTAGCTGATGAACCAACAGCAGCACTAGATTATCGCAATTCTGAAGATATTCTAAACCTTTTTGAGGATATTAATAATGACGGTCAAACATTGCTTATGGTAACACACTCAGCAAACGCCGCTAGTCATGCTAAACGTGTCCTTTTCATCAAAGATGGTCGCATTTTCCACCAAATTTATCGTGGTAACAAAACCAATCAAGAATTCAACAAGGATATTTCACTTGCAATGAGCGCACTTCTTGGAGGTGAGTAATATGTTCTATGCTAAATTAGCTTGGTCAAACCTCAAAAAATCTGTCAATATTTTTGGACCATTTTTACTCACAAGCACCATTTTATTTCTTCTAAATTGTTCAACTTTGCTGATTTTATTTAGCCCTGTTGGAAAAAGTATGTCATATGGTGCCGTAACACTCGGCTTATCCATTGTTGTCCTTTTTATCTTCTCGATTATCATGGAGATTTATAGTTATAATTTCCTTTTAAAACAAAGAAGTAGGGAATTCGGGCTTTATAACATCCTTGGGATGAACAGGTTTCAAATCAGTCTTGTATCGACTATTGAACTGATTGTTATTTTTGTGGGTGTGATTATCCTAGGAAGCCTTTTATCAGCTGTCTTTTCACAATTGTTTTATTTGATTTTTATTAATCTTTTACACTATAATCAGTTGGTAATGACTTTATCACCAGCAGCGTTTATTAGCACAGCGTTTGCATTCGCTGCAATCTTCTTTTTCCTAGAACTTATCAGCCTCTTTAATATCCGTCGTTCATCGCCACTAGCTTTATTTAGGAGGCAAGAACAGGGTGAAAAAGAGCCACGCGGCAATATTCTCTTTGCGTTGTTAAGCATCATTTGCTTAAGTTCAGGTTATTATCTTTCAATTTCTTCAACGAGAATAGCTGCGCTTGTCGTCCTATATCGTTTCTTTATCGCGGTTGTTCTTGTTATCATTGGAACCTACCTTTTTTACATCAGTTTTATGACTTGGTACCTAAAACGCCGTCGTAAAAACAAAAAATATTTTTACCAACCTGAACATTTCGTAACCACAGCACAAATGATTTTCCGAATGAAACAAAATGCTGTCGGACTTGCTAATATTACGCTACTAGCCGTTATGGCTTTTGTAACGATTGCCACAACAACGTCTTTGTATGTCAATACTCAAAAACAAGCTGACGATATGTTCCCAAAAGACACTCAAATTACAATCTATTCAACGCCTGATACAGATGCGGAAGCTTTTTTCAAAACAGCAGTTATCGATAAATTAGATAAACCAGAAAGTGACTACATCACCTACTATACTGGCTTCTCAGATATTCCAGTATCAACCGATAAAGAAATCACAATAACAGACCAAGATGTAGAAACTCCTGATTTGGCAAAAATGGGGTATATATATATCATGACCCAAGATGATTTTAAAGATTTAGGTAATAGCCTACCAACTTTAAAGAAAAATCAAACTGCTTTCTATGTTCAAAAAGGAAATAGCCAACTGGAAAAATTAACTCTTTTTGGAAAAGAATTTGACAATGTCGAAAATCTAAGAAGTGTTATATTCCCTGATATTGCTAATACTTATAATCCAGCGTTGTTAATCGTTAGTGATAAAAATGTTTTAAATGAACTTCAAGAGCTCTTTACTCAACATAATCTCCAATTCCGAAGTAATTTCACTGGTTATGCTGACCTTTCTAAAGCCGAAATCGCTAAAATTACAAATAATGACGGTTACATTTCAGACGAAACAGGTCAATATCTTGATTCAGATGGCAACGCAGCAACAGGAATTGTCGATACCAAATCATCTTTCCTTGAGGGCATGTATGGCTTTACAGGTGGCTTTCTCTTTACAGGATTCTTACTTGGTATTAGTTTCTTGCTTGGTGCAGCCTTAATCATTTACTATAAACAACGTTCTGAAGGGATTGAAGATAAAAAATCGTATAAAATTTTGCAAGAGGTGGGAATGGGCAAAAAAGAGGTGAAACGAGCAATTAATTCTCAAATTCTACTCGTATTCTTTATGCCACTCGGTTTTGCAGTTTTACACTTCGCCGTAGCGCTTGTCATGCTAAAACAAATGTTGCTCTTGTTTGGAGTAACAAGCTCAAGTATGATTTATACCGTCAGTGGTATTACAATACTAAGCATCACCATAATCTATTTCTTCATCTATAAATTCACAAGTAGAACTTACTATAAAATTATTGAACGTTAACTCCTATCTTCGAACAGTCATTTGAAAGAGTCTGAAAATTTTTACTAAAAAATGGTCGTGATGACCATTTTTTGTTACAATAAGACTATGAAACAAGGAAAGATTTATATTGTCGAGGACGATGAAACTATCGTTAAACTTTTAAAACAACATCTTAGTCAAACTTATGATGTCTTTAGTGTCACTAATTTTCGAGCTATCAAGCAGGAAGTCGAAGAAATCAAACCTGACCTTATCTTGATTGATATCACGTTGCCATATTTTAATGGTTTTTATTGGACAACAGAAATTCGTAAAAGCATGACATTGCCGATTATTTTTATCTCATCTAGTGATGATGAAATGGATACTGTCATGGCACTCAATATGGGAGGAGATGATTTTGTGTCAAAGCCATTTTCTCTAACGATTTTAGATGCCAAAATTTCAGCTTTTTTAAGACGTGCTTACCAGTTTACCTCGGATAATTACCAATTAGAACATTTTTCTCTATCACGTGACGGGATTTTGTCAAACGGTGACGACCATATCACCCTATCTCCAACAGAAAATAAGATTTTAGCAATTCTCTTTGAACATCAAAATCAAGTCGTTCCCAAAGAGGAATTACTCGAGAAGCTTTGGGAAAATGAAAGTTTCATTGACCAAAACACCCTTAGTGTTAACATAACACGACTCCGCAAGAAAACACAACCATTAGGTTTTGATCGTATTCACACCGTGAGAGGAGTTGGCTACCTTCTAAAATGATTCGACAATTTTTTAAAGAATATTCCGTCTGGTATTTAACTTATATCCTTTTAAGTATATTATTCATTGTTATTTTTGCCTTATATCGCCTGCCATTAGCTTACTTTAAAGTTAGTATTTTAATCAATTTCACGATTTTAATCTTTATCAGCATTTGGCAATACCTTAAATTTAAGCAGAAATTATCTATTTTACATCATTTTATTTATGTAAAAGAATTAGATGAATTAGAATTGCCATCAGAACTTGCTTATAAAGATATTATCATCAAACTAAAAGAAACTAGCGCTAATGAATTACTAGCTGAAAAGACGCAAACTGAAAATTTGCAAAATCTTGTCAAAATGTGGTCACATCAAATGAAAGTTCCCATATCAGCCCTTTCATTAATGGCACAGACTGACCAACTCGACTCAAATGAAGTACAGCAACAATTGACACGACTTCAAAACTATCTTGATACGTTGTTGACTTATTTAAAATTCAGTCAAAACAAAGACGATTTTCGCTTTGAAAAACTATCTGTCAAGGATGTTACAACAAAGATTATCAAAAAATATCGTATTCCGTGTTTGCTAAAAAATCTTTCTGTTGAGGTTGTTGGTGATTGGGAGCTGAGTTCTGACCGAAAATGGCTAAGCTTTGCTATTTCACAAATTATTGATAACGCCGTTAAGTATTCCAAAACAGACGGAACAATTATCATTAGGATAAGCGATGGAAATATCGTTATATCTGATGATGGTATTGGAATACTAGAAGAAGATTTACCACGTCTTTTTGACGAAGGTTTTACTGGATTTAACGGTCATGAACACCAAAAAGCAACCGGTCTAGGGCTGTACATGACCAAACAAGTCTTAGACACCCTTAACCTAAACATCACTATCGATAGTCAAATCGATAAAGGAACACAAGTTGAAATTTCATCACATAAAAATTAACAGAAGTAGGGGCTAAGCCCTTGCTTTTTTAGGTTTATTTTTTTATAATATTGTTAGTTTATAAACTAACAAGGAGGGAGCTTATGTTTTCTGGAGAAAAGTTAAAAAATATTAGAGAAGAAAAAGGTTACTCACAGGCAGAAGTAGCTAAATTACTTAATATTTCTAGAGTTTCCTACTTTAATTGGGAAAATGGCAAAACAAAGCCAAATCAAAAAAATCTTAACCTCTTGAGTCGGTTGCTCGATGTCGAGGAAACTTATTTTGTATCTGAATATCACATTGTTGATACCTATTTCAAACTCAATCAAGACAATCGTCACAAACTCGAAAATTATGCTGACGATTTACTCAAAGAGCAAGAAAAAATAGTTCAGTTGCCTAAATATTATGCTTACAAGGTTTTTGAAAAATTATCTGCAGGTACTGGATATTCTTATTTTGGTGACGGTAATTATGATACTGTTTTTTATGATGAACAACTTGACCATGACTTTGCTTCATGGGTCTTTGGGGATTCAATGGAACCAACTTATTTAAATGGTGAGGTTGTCTTGATTAAGCAAACAGGTTTTGATTATGACGGTGCTATCTATGCTGTTGATTGGGATGGGCAAACTTATATTAAGAAAGTTTATCGAGAAGAGGACGGACTTCGTTTAGTCTCACTCAACAAACACTACGCCGATAAATTCGCGCCTTATGATGAAAATCCTCAAATCATTGGTAAGATTGTCGGCAATTTCATGCCACTTGAAGTTTAGTTTTACATAATATTATTTATGTAAAACACATTTAGAACATTCATTATTTATTTGTCAGCAAGGAGATGATAAAAAACCTGAACTTATTAATAGTTCAGGTTAATTTTTAAAGCTTATTTAAAGCGTTTTTTTGTTCGTCGTTGACGATATGGGTGTATAAGTCGGTAACTTGTGTGCTGGCATGTCCTAATTGGTGGCTAACTAGGACTTGTGATTTAGTAGCATCGTAAAGACGTGTTGCAAGTGTGTGGCGCAGTTTATGGGGTGTTACACGAACTTTGAAATCTTGAGAATATTTAGCAACTAACTTTTCAACGCTTGAAGCATCAATACGGTTAGGAACACCGCGATATTCTGTTAAAAAGAGAGCTTGGTCTTGTTTTTCCGCCTTATAGCGAGGCGCTCTGATTTGTAAATAAGCTTCTAAATAAGGCTTAGCAAAGTTAGCAACATTGACAGAATCACGTTTTCCACCTTTACGAGTGACTTCGATAACCATCATATTAAGGTTTAAGTCTTTCAAATCAAGATTAACAGCTTCTGAAAGACGGACACCAGAGGCAAGCAGAAGAGCAATAAGCGCTAAATCACGCTCCTTATTCTTTTGGAAGGAGGAGAGGGCGCGGTGAGAGAGCTTATTTTGATACTCTGTATCGATATAGTCGATAAATGCCATGGTCTCGTCACCTAGGAAAAGTTTGCCTTTTATATTTTCAGCTCGAGCTGCCAGCGTTTCTTTTTTCTTCTTAGTAGCGATTTTTTTCATGACATTTCGATAGAAGTAGGGCTCACCATTTTCATCTTCGACCTCTTCTGTTAGGTATTTAAACAGGCTTGAAAGTGCTGATAACGTCCGATTAATCGTTGTTTGTGAGACACCTTGTTTTGTTGAATAAGTGTTCAAAGAAGGACGTTCACGCAGATAAAGGATGAATGATTCCATGTCTTTTTTAGAAAGATGTTCCAGGGTTGTTAACTCAACATCAGCAATTTTAGTAACATCTGAAATTCCAGAATCCAAAAGCCATTCGAAAAATCGGCGATATTCTTTTAAGTATTCATATAAAGTTGTGAAGCTATAAGGAACTGAAAGTTTTGATTGGTAATAGTCCAAGACGTACCAAGGCATTATTTCTTTAAGTTCATCAATTTTTTCAAGTAATTTTTCACGTTTCATCTAAAATTCTCCTGAGATGTCTTTATAATAGGAGTATATCACAGGCTGATTTATTTTTCAAGAAAATTACAGTTTTTCGGAAAGATGTTATGAGAAATTTACTGAATCAAATCAACAAAGGATGTCTTGAAATGTGCATTTGTGCATTGATGTGCATTGACAAAAATGTTGATAATAAATTGACAAAAAACATGTAAATCCCCACAAATAATGCATGAATTATAAACTTTTTTGTCACATTTTTTTGACAGAAAAGTTTATAATTGGCGCACTATTTTGATTCGCTTTTTTTAATAAGCTTTCTTGCTAAGATATTGGCTTGTTCATTCCAAAAAATGCCAGCATGCCCTTGACACCATTCAATCTCTAATGTTAATTCTTTCCCTAATTCTTTATATAATCTAAATACTTGACAGAGATTTGAATAATACCAATTCCACTGAAAAGTTTGTCTTTTTTCTTTAAATTTTTGCTTTTTATAATGGGATTTCCCATGATAATTTAACATTTTATGAAAGCGTTTCAATTCTTGGTAATCTGTCATAATTTTAACTGTCACTCTATCAGCATCTTTGCTAATTTTGCGCAGTGCTTTTAAAGCAATAATAACTGAAAAAAGTTCTGCACCTGTGGAATTTAGCAATTTCTCTTTAGTGTTTGGAATATTGTACTTTTTATAAGAACCATCTGTATAAATGATATAGTTTCCTGAATGATGTGTTTCAGAGTCCATATTCTCCTCTCCTTCTCTCCTCTCTTTTTTTCACGTTATTTCACCATGGTCTCTATGGTATGGTACTGAATTTTAATATGAACTTGTCGCATTTCTTCAGAGTAGTCAATATGATATAAAAATGGTTGCCACGAATCATCTTTTGTAGTTATTCTTCTTATTATTTCTGAGTATAGATATTGAATAAAGTGATAGATTAGCCAATTCTGCGCAATATAATGAGCTCCATTGATTGAGGTATCAATTATCATGTTCCATAAAAAGTCATAATAACATTCTGATAAAGTTGTTGACCTATATAAAGATTTTACTAATTTTTGATAATTTTTTCTTGTGTTTAAATAATAAGAAATTTCATCGTCATAAATATCGTCAGTTTGAATAATGTATCTAATAAATAAGCGAAGATGATTTTCTGATATAATCTTACCACTCAATAATCGCGATAAAAAATTTTGACAAGAACGCTCTATCACTTCATCTCGATTTCTATAAAAATGGAATTTATCTTCATCAAGTAATCTTCGTGAAAAAGTTTTTTCTAAAGTGATATTAAAAGGAAAGTCACTAGAGGCGCTATATAGAATTGATAATGATTTTGTTGACACCTTTGAAACAGCTCTTGGAAAAACATTCCAATCCGTCTTTTTAAAAGCGTTATCGTTTCTCGCAGATAATAGTTCTTGTTGCCAGTAAAACAATAAAATATTAAGTGTATTATCTTTTAAAAAGCAGTGACCGCACTGACAAGAAAACGGTTCACGCTTTCTAGCGCTTTGATAAGGTAGCTGTATAACAGAATGACATTTTAGACATGTTGTTAATAGGGGTTGGTGTGGGTGTAACAAACAGTGAGTAAATACTAATGATTGATGCTCATATAGGTGAATTCCTCTTGATAAACATAGAGGACAATACCGCAACGTTTGATGATAAGGGGTGGAATAAAGAAAATCCCCAAATAATTCTTTATAGATACCATCTGTTCGTTTTGATAAATTAACTTGATAAAGTTCTTCAAACATCACTGAACAGTTAACTTTTGAAGTCTCATAAAGGTGAAATATCCGTTTAAATCTTTCTAATATACACCATTTGCTTAGGTGTGTATCAAGTTGATAATAATTAATTCCAATCATGCTATTCTCATCCATGTAATGTACATTGTAGATTTAATAATATCTTCCCAATCCGTGACTTCAATAGCAGTTAATTGCTGGCCAAAATCACCACACTGAAGTAATGCTTCACGAACTATGGG
>OGXF01000954.1_pt1 | contig 23748 bp, 20 predicted proteins | sample 1576191 | NCBI WGS metagenome assembly OGXF01 (sample SAMEA3541545, study PRJEB24748) | human gut metagenome | biome: human gut; feature: human-associated habitat; material: faeces | place: China | collected 2012
TCACTACGTCATCTGTGGACACGGAAAATTAAATGAATATCTTCATGAGCTTGTCCGAACACTTCACATGGAACATAAGGTAACCTTTCTAGGCTACCGGGAAGATATGCTAGAAATTCTGCAAATTGCAGACATTTTCCTCTTTCCCTCCTATCAGGAGGGACTTCCCATGTCGCTCCTGGAAGCCATGGCAAGCGGACTTCCTGTCGTCTGCTCCGATATTCGCGGAAGCCGGGATCTGATGGGACCAGTCCTTAAAGAACTGCCTGATCAAAAACAATGCGCCGGAGGCATCATGATTAAACAAGCAGACAATACAGATGGCTACGCGCAGGCACTTCAGACGCTACTGAATGCTGTCCCGGAGTTAAAACAACTTGGACAGCAAAATGTCCTGCGAAGCAACAAATTTTCTATCCAGGCTGTTTCCGGCATTATGCAACCAATTTATCAACGACTACTATCCTAATATAAGAAAGAGGAACATTATGGTCATTACCCTGTTTTTACTTTTTGTATTCTTAAAACAATTTTACATCTTTCCATCCGGCAGCATCGGTCTTGCAGATATCAGCCTTATGCTCTGCTGCCTACTTCTACTGCACAACCGGATCCGGGATAAAAGTTTTCGCCCTACGTTAAAACAGGATATTCTGCTTTACCTTTTTCTTGGATTTGTCATTGTTATTAACAGTATCTATGGAATTCTGAACCAGAACAAAGAGTTTTTCAAATACTCTCTGTTCTGGCTTTATAATGTGTGCGCTATCTGGACCTTCCGTGAACTGTGTAATCTATTTGGGGCTAAATTTCTTCGTCAATTAAACTACATTGTTAAGCTAAACATTATTACCCAACTCCTCGTTTACCTTTCTGGACACGGACGCCTTTTTCATGAATACTGGGGTGCACTCCGCTATATGGGAACTTTTAATGATCCAAACCAGCTGGCATTCTTCCTGTTTCTCATGATATTGTTTGCTTATCTTTATTCCTGTACAGCCAAAGATAAAACATTTCCCGTGTTTTATCTCCTGACTGTTCCTGTTCTTCTGGCAACAAAATCTACTGGTATTCTGCTCGGTTTTCTAAGTTTTACCAGCCTTGCTATATTATATGTTCTGTATCGTACGGTTACACATTACCATATTTCTAAAAAATTATGGGGAACTGTCATGGTACTGGCTGCAATCTTCCTTGGCATCTTTCTCATTAAAATATGGCCTGCTGACAACTTTGATGTTAAGAATCTTGATTATACCATGACCTCCCGAATTCAAGAGAAGCTGTGGAAAATCTCACATGGCGGCCTCACCGGACTCATTCTGGACCGCGGTATGGAAAAGCTTGTTCTTTACCCGCAATATCTGCTCTTTGGAGCAGGAGAAGGCGGCTTTGCACGCTTTACCCTGGCCAGCCAGGTTAATGAGATTCACTGCTGCCTGTTCAGCGTTTTGTTCTGCTATGGAATCCTTCCTACCTGCATTCTATTGAGGTGGATTTGGAACAATATAAAGGGCTGCCCGAAAGCAGCCCTGTGTGCAGTTGCCGGTCTTATTATAGAAAGTTTCTTTCTGATTAATTACCGACAGCCGATGTTTTGGATGGTATTGATTTACATTAACTCCTTTTTACACATATCCAATGCTGATGCAATTACGGCATCCATATCATAATATTTATACTCACCAAGCCGACCACCAAACACAACTTTCTGCTCAGCTTCTGCAAGTTTCTTATATTCAGCATAAAGTTTTCCGTTCTTCTCATCATTGACCGGATAATATGGCTCATCTCCTGGTTTCCATTCTGAGCTATATTCCCGGCTAATGACTGTTTTAGGGATCTCATTTCCCTCATCATCTTTTCCAAACTCAAACCATTTATGCTCAATAATTCGAGTCCAAGGGGTTTTTGCATCCGTATAGTTTACGGCAGCATTTCCCTGGAAATTTGGCTTGTCCAAAAGTTCTGTTTCGAAACGGACCGAACGATACTCCAATGCACCTAACTTAAAATCAAAATACGCATCAATCGCACCTGTGTAAATCACCTTAGCTGCCATTTTGTCATAAACTTCTTTTTCCGCAAGATAATCTACTCCAAGTTTTACTTCAATACCTGCAAGCATATTCACGACCATCTTAGTATATCCGCCCATAGGGATGCCCTGATATAATGCGTTAAAATAATTATTATCAAAAGTCAGACGAACCGGAAGGCGTTTTATAATAAATGCCGGAAGCTCAGAACATGGTCTGCCCCACTGCTTTTCTGTATAGCCTTTTACCAGTTTTTCATAAATATCAGTACCAATCAAACTAATAGCCTGCTCTTCCAGATTCTTCGGTTCTGTAATACCAGCAGCCTTTTTCTGTTCCTCAATCTTTGTAAAAGCCTCTTCCGGAGTCACAACTCCCCACATTTTATTGAACGTATACATATTGAATGGCAGCGAATATAACTCGCCATGATAATTCGCCACTGGAGAATTTGTAAAACGGTTAAATTCAGCAAACTGATTTACATACTCCCATACCTGACGATTATTGGTATGGAAAATATGTGCACCGTATTTATGTACATGAATTTTTTCTATATCTTCTGTGTAAACATTTCCTGCGATATTGGAACGTTTATCTATTACCAATACTGATTTTCCGTGTTTCTTTGCCTCATGCGCAAATACAGCCCCGTAAAGGCCTGCGCCTACTACTAAATAATCATACATTGCACATGCTCTCCTTAACCAAATAATTTTTCTTTGTAGAAGCCCTGATTAATCAATTTTCTGATTGCCTCTACGACAACCGGTTTGTCCTCTTTATAAGTAACTCCAAACCATTTATCTTTTGTTTCTAACAATGTTACCTGTGCCTTTTTCTCCGCGAGCAATTGATCAATAATTTTAGGAAGTAAGTATTCTTTTTTTGTTGCCTCGCTTCCTTCCAAACCATTCAAAAATTCTGTAAATCCTCCCTCCAACATATCTAAAAATCTTGGTGGTAATCCCCACATATTCATGGAGACGTATTGCTCTGGTTTTACTTCCACTATACAATTGCTCTCATCACAAGCCGATAATCCATTGTCCGTACACTGTATTTCATAAGTTTCTTTTACTCTCTGTAAGTGATTCTTAGCATCAACTTCGCAAATTCCTCTTGTTACTCCGCCATTATCACTTAATGTATTTTCCAGAATAAAACCTGCCATACATATATCATATATTTGACTTTCTGGATTCATCTTTTGGGTCATATACTGATACAAATTCTGAAATGCATCTTTTCCATAGTAGTCATCCGCATTAATAACAATAAATGGTTCTTTCACTACATTCTTAACACATAATACTGCCTGTCCTGTTCCCCAAGGTTTTGTTCTGTTCCAGATATTCTCTTTATTAGCAGGCAATTCATTCACTGACTGATACACATATTCTACCGGAACTAATTTTTCGATTCTTTTCCCAATAATATTTTTAAAATCCTGTTCAATATCACGACGAATAATAAATACAACCTTATTGCAACCTGCCTCCAATGCATCATGAATGGAATAATCCATAATAATTTCACCATTAGGTCCAACTGGTTCTAACTGCTTGATTCCTCCACCAAATCGACTACCTATTCCCGCGGCCAAAACTACTAATGTAATGTTATTCATACTCTACTCCTCAAATATTTGCCTTAATTCTAAACCTATACTTATACAAAAACTATAGCATGAAATCTATGTTGACAACAATTATTTTGAATTAAACAAAGTATATTTTTCATTAAGTAAAAATATTTTCCCAAAAAATCAACTCATTTTTTTAATTAAGCAAGTATCATTCAACGTCCATGAGCTCCAAGCAATTATAAAATTTTACATTTATAAATTACATAGCAAACAGCACTTATTTATTATTTGCAAAATTTAGCTTTGTTTCTCGAGACCATAACTTTAACGCAATATGCTTATTATCCACCAGTGTATCACCAACAAACAACTTATCACTACTGTTTGAATTTTCATTTAACATTAAAGCAATACTTTCTTGTTCTTCTTCAGAATTCGTTTTCATCTCTATGCAATACTTAGTATTAGGCATTAAAATAACATTCTTATCAATTGTACAATTATATATATCTCCGTCTCTAAAAGCTGACAGTGGTTTCTCCTCAAAATAAATATTTTCTCCTGTATCCAGATTGATAATTGATATATATATATACTGATTTTCTAAAAATTTCCTGTGCCAAGTAATTGTATAGAATTGTAATTTTTCTAAATTAGTCTGTTTTTTTACACAAAATTGTTCCCTCAAACTAACTCCTTTTTCCAATTCAACTACACTATTTGAACTTGAATATAAAAGACTGTTATCTAATATAGCTTTATATCGAATACCGGTTTTCTCAGTTATTAATACTATACAAGCGCATACAAATAGCGTAATTATAAAACGCCGGAAATAGTTCTGTTGATTTCTATATTTTGATAATACATTTGATAAAGCAGCAATGCTACATACAGCTATGACATATGTAAGCCATATCCTTCTAGATCCAAAATCAATATTTAAATCAAGAAGCGCATTTATAGTTTTGAAAGATATTTGAACTGGAATATGCCATAAAAAAATATCCATAGATATTTTTCCTAAATATTCTAACGGTTTAAATTCTAAAATTTTTCTAAAAAGTTTATTATTTATTGCTGAAAAAACAACAATAGGCCATTCTAGTATAATCAACATAAATTGCCCGTTTCGTTCCTGATCCCAAAATGAATAACTTGAAAAATGAATTGCAAACCTAAAAATGATGAGTCCCAAAAATAAACTCATTGCATACTTATTTTTTTGAGAATTATCTAAGCATTCATTTAACTCACATACAATAACACCACTATAAAAGCAAACCACTCCTCTTAACATAAATGAATTTAAAAGAGGTTTATCTATCCCACCTGAATAGAGTATACTTAATGATATAATAAAAATAATAACGTTTAGAATGCGATATTTATCTTTATCCCTTTTTGAAAATTTCGTCGTAATATAATAAAGCAAATACAAAAAAATTTCTACGCTTATGCACCATGCTGGCCCATTAAAAGATTGATCTGTCGTTAACCACCCTGTTTGAATACACAATAAATTCAAAACCAAATGCCAAATAGAAACTCGATAAATATAATAATCGCCTGTTATTGAATTATAGAAAATCTGCATAAACATCATAAACATCAGTGTTGAAAAAAAAAGTGGATATAAATGTTTATAACGTTTTTTCATATACGAAAACAAATCCATTCCAGCATCAATTTTTTCTTTATAGCAATACGCCATAACAAAGCCTGAAAGCAAAAAAAACAATTCCACAAAATACTGCCCTACATTATAAAAATATCCAAAAATCGGCTCAAATGGCATGCCCTCATTTCTTGATTGCATATTTAAATAATGCCATAAAAATGCAATTACTATACACGCAATTCCCTTCAAACTATCAATTGAACGTATTCTTTCTTTGCTCATTGCGCTACTCCTATCTCCCACATTTTCTATTATATCTAGATTCCCGATCTGAGTATACTATATAAATATCTAAAGTAAGATCTTTCAACCTCACTTTAGGTATTTATATTAGCTTATACCGTAATGTTTTAAAATACTATACCAAATTTTATTATAGCATAGTAAATAAATTGAATTAAATCACTTTAATATTTTCTATTTCAAAAATCGAATTAAATATTCCGGCAATTTCGATAGACCTTGTATTCCACCTTCTCCGATCAGAGCTAAATATATAAGAATGACATATTTCCATTTATTACCTAAAATTCGCCTATAAGGCTCCACCGCATATTCCATTGATTTCGCTTCCACCTCATCACCAGTATAAAGCATAAATAGAATTACCAATATCATACACGCACAAGATAAAACAATCCATCTTCCAAAATCACAAGCTTTATAACAAGCAACCACAACCCCAAGCAAGGACAATGGAAATAAAAATATTGCTAATCTCTGTAATAAGCATTTACTTTTTTGAGCAATTCTATAAAAAAATCTAGCAGCAATATGAAATAATGGAAAACTCACTAATAAGCCTAATAACAAATATGTAAATGCATGTGTTCTAAACGCATCATAATGATCCAAAATTAGTTTGTCCCGCGTTGAAGTTACATAATACGAGCTTACATAAAACGAAGAAATTAACCCTTCCTCTTTAACATCACTCTGAAGTAATCCCAAAAGCGAATCCAAATCATTTGTTTTAATCTGCATTAATACAGTACACAAAAACAATACAACCACAATAAATGCACTCGAGAATAAAACGTAACCATCTTCCTTCTTTTTAGATTTAATGAAAACATATGTCAAATAACTGAACAACCACGGGTAGCATAATAATATAAACATTTCATGTGTTAACATAGCACATCCACATATAAATGGAACCAAAAATCTGCATTTACCAAATTCTTTACCCGATAACATTAAACAAATCACAAAAAATACTAATAATAATTCATCATAATGTAAAAATAAATTTGGACGAAGATAATAAGAAATAAATACCGGGCTTGCTATATATATAAGCAACATTAAATTCAACGCTTCATTATTAATCTTATTCGAGTTAGCCAATACGTGATAAAAAATAATCGACAACACAATTATAGAAACTATTTGACAAAACAATCCCGCATTTAACATTGTTTCCCTACTTATTTGATTACAGAACAGCTTTAAAATAGAACCAGGGAAAATTCTCGTAGTTAATCCTAATTTTTGAAATGAATACATCCATAGTGTATAGCCGAACTGATTGTTATAATTTGTGTATGGTTGGAACATGATGTAATCAACCACCCATCGAATTAATAATAGTATTATAATTGGTTCCTTTTTTATAATTAAATAACAGACTGATAAAATTATTGAAAACAGCATTAAATATAGAAAAATTGTTTTGTACTGAAACAGACATGCTTTAAAGCCTCTGAATGAAAAACGCGTAAGCACAAGCGCTCCATCCGACTTTTCATTTGAAACATATAAATTTCCATATTGTAACCCTTGCTCACTTTCGCTCACTATAAACTGTATACTTTCAACTCCCTGAATATTCTCTGGCCAAATATTTACTCTTCCCATTTCACTTCCCTTAAAGGCCGAAGCATCAATTATCATATTTGTCCATGTTCCATATTCATAGTCTGAAATTGATGATTTTCCATATATAACTTGATTATTCGCACCAGTAATATTCCAACAAAGATAACCATTTATTTTTTCCGAATTATCAGCAACTATCAATGTAGATATATTAATATCATGTGTTTTATTAATAAAAAGTTCTTGACTAACACTACCTACATCTAATAAATTTATAACACGTTCATTAATCCCATCTCTCAGTGTAACACTATGGTCCTCATCAATGACTAAGCATGCCTCTATTAAGCCAGCAATAAAAACACAAATTACCACCATTATCCCCATGGATCTTAATATTTTTTTTACTATATCTTTCATGTTTTGAACCTTCCTATAGGTAATACAAACTCATTACTACTAAATTCTCTTCCGTGTTTTTCTATATCTGTCCATTCTCTAATTGCATATTATGCTCAAACAAAGTGGCTCAATTTGTACATTGATAATTGAGACACTAATATTAATCACAATACTATTTTTTGTATGTCACAAATTTATTTAATAAATACTGAACTGCTGCAACAAACACAACTGAACCAATTTTAACTAACATTTGTTTCTGATTTAAAACATCAACACCAACCCACATGATTAACATCGACAGAATTAATCCAATATACCCAACACTAAAAAACTTAATGGCACGTTTGCCAACTTCATCTTTTTTCTTAAAGTTCAAATATGTATTAAGAAAAAAAGAAATAGTAATTCCAATATTTACACTTATAAAGTTAGATAGCAAAAGCGGAATTGATGTCTTAGACAAAAGAAAAAAACTTAGAGTATCCATAGAAGCCGAAAACAATCCAAAAATCCCATACAAAAACATTTCTCGAATTAACTTTTTTACACTGTCCATATTTCTCACTCGCATCTTTCATTTATTATTTATATCACTGTACTTAAGTATTTATTGAGACAGGTACTCCTGATGTCAATAGCCTGTCCCTTATTCGTTCAAGCATATCACCATCAGCTTTTTTAAATTCTGCATATGGTAAGCCCAAACTTCTGTACTTTGCTTTTCCCAAATTGTGTACACTAAAAATCTCACACTTAGCAGGTTTGTATTCAGCTAAAAACTCAACACACAAATTCAAACAACTCTCATCATCTGTTATTCCAGGTACAATAGGAATTCTCGTTGTTATTTTTTTATTCCCCACCATTTCAAAGAAATAATCTACATTAGATTTATACACATCAATATCAGCATTAAGACAATATTTTGCCCGCCTTTTATCCAATATTTTTATATCAACATATGCAAAATCCAGGTACGGTGCAACAACTTCAACAGCACGTTTTGGCGCATAAAGAGAAGTTTCTATTCCACATGAAATACCATTGTCTTTCAATCTTTTGAATAGTTCGCCCAATGCTTCATACTGAAGCAAGGCTTCTCCCCCAGAAGCTGTTACGCCGCCCTCATCACTATAATAATCTTTATCTCTAAGGCAAATTTCTAAAACTTCTTGTATCTCATAATCTTTGCCGAAGACCATAGGTGTTCCATTTTCGCTAACATATGGTTGTATCTCATAATTTAGGTTTTCTGGATTTGCACACCAGGGGCATCGTATCTGACACCCCTTAAGAAAAAGCGTTGTTCTAATACCAGGTCCATCATATGTGCTAAATCTTTGAATGCTAGTTAAACGTAAGTTCACTTTGAATCGCCCTTTCTATTAAATAATCCTTGTATTCTTCTGGCAATTCATTAAAGTATGCGTTAAAGCCCCACACCCGAACAATTAAATTCGGAAACTCTTTTGGATTTTTCTTCGCTGCAATAAGTGTTTTACTATCAACAATATTGGCCTGCATTTGGCAAACACCCTTTTTAAATGCTGCTTTTAAAAGGATTGCAAAATTCTTAACATTTCTGCTCACAAAGTTAGGAGAAACCATAAAGTCAACTACATTACCATTGAATCTGTCCTCGGAGCAATCTAACTGTGCAGCAAAATTGAATAACTCTGTGTACGCAATACCTGTCCCTGATGAAATATGAACAGAAAACGGCGCTTTGTTTTTTCGTCCATCAAATGACGCTGGATAATCCACACTATCCATAATATAATGCGGTGAACTCAGTCCAAATTTAAGCTTTCCGCCAAATGGATTTCTATAAGTGCTTATTATCTCTGTCGTCATTTCCGTAATCTTATTCACGAAAGCAATTATTTCCATATCATCTCTGGCAAATACTTTTGGACTATCGTTAAGTTCTTTTAATAATTCTTCTGCACCTTGGAAATTTTTCTTTCTATATGAATCTAACTCTTTATAGGTATATCGTTTTTCCTCAAATACGAATTTTTTTATGTTCGCAAATGAGTTAACTGCATTAGCCATACCAACAGTCAATATTCCATAATTATTATATTTTGCACCGCCTTCGCTAACATCAAGTTCAACTGATCTTGCATTTTTCGAAAACATAGAATATAAAGGATCTTTTTCCCATTTTATAGTAGATAAGTACTTTGTTATCTTTTCAATAGACTTTTCCAGCCCTTTCCTGTACATAGACAGCAAAATGTCCATTGATTGAATCGTATTTAAGTCCTCATTATCAGAAATATAATTAAATGGATCAAGATAATTCAATGAAAGAATATTATTTTGTTCGTAGGATTCCCCTGCTACCGGCTCCCAACAAGCGGACGTTATATAGTTACAAGCATCTGCTTTCTCATATCCAAACTGAATCATGCTTGGTATAATCTGATCATCATTCGATATAAGTGGACTTCCTACATTGGATGCCATAGTTGCCACAACATCATCCCATAATTCAGACGGCATTTTCTCACTAGTTCTAAGTAAAACTTTAGGATCTGGAAGTCCAAGTTTCTGTATAACACGCATGATCAATTTGGTATATCTACCATAAAAATATGTATCATCCTCTAATGTACCACCCAAAATAACAATCTGTCCTGTATCGCCCATAAGCGCGTTACTTTTCATCACATAATATTTATGAATCAAAGAGAAAAACTCTGTAAACAATTGCTCCGCTTCCGCTTCTTCACACTGATAAGAATCCAAATAGTAATCTAATCTGCCTAATCCTACCAAAATATGTCCCAGCTGCCACTGTATCTGATTCACTATCAAAATTCTTTGCAGTGCCTCCTCCAGAGATTCTGCTTTTTTATTTTTCATTCGATCAATGTATTTAACAATGTTTTCTTTATTCTCTATATTGCTTTCACGCACATAGATTTTTAGTCTTTCAAGATATTTAAAAATAGCATCTAATACAGCATTATTATCATTTGCAAAATCAGATGATGACTCCATATAATAGTCTTGTAATGGATACTTCAAGACTTTATTATACTCAATGGTACAGTTTCCTATAATCTTATTGTGAATCTTTGCGCTTTTAAAAATATCCCATGTGTAAATAAAGTTTGTGCATCCTTCATTATCAAATTCTGCCTGCGCCAAAAGCTTTTCAATTGATTTTCTTTTTGTTCCACCATACACCTTCATATCTGATAAATGATCCAATATGAATTTTACTGTATCACCCTTTTTCTCATTAACACGATTATACTTGTAAAATAAAATAACTGCTGAAAAAAGTCTTCCCTGAAACAAATGCCCATACTTTTTATATATTTTTATCAACAAATTCATTATTGTGTTCATTTTGGTATCCTCACATTTCCCGTTTCAATTTTCTAAAATCTCCAACTGCTTTCCAACCAATTTTTATAATTCTGGGAATATTTATTGAGTTTACCCCACCCTGACGTGGTTTGAATGAAATCTCTCTGAACGTTATACGTTCTTGATAATATGCAAAATATGTCGTAAACATAATATTAGGAATATTAAAATCTTCAGGCAAACGATCTATGTATTTATCAACCAAACTAGCTTTCATCAATCTATATGGAGCATTAGCATCAGGAACCTTTACTCCAAAAATACACCTCAAAAGGAAACATACTACATGTTCTACAAATGCTCTTGACTTTCCGTCTCCACGCACGCTCCTGTGGCCTAAAACCGCATCATACTTATCTCTGAGCTGCCAAAATGCCGCAAATTCCTCCGGATTTGTCTGACCATCAGAATCCGTCTGGAAAATATAATCCGCCCCATTCTTAATCGCATATTTATATAATGCAATCACCTTTGGACCATGATATCTATCGGTCTTCTCAAGAATTTCCAACTGTGGCATGCTCTCTTTTAATTTCATCAAAATTTCATGTGTTGCATCTTTGCTTCCATTATCAGCTATTACAAGTCTTGATTGCTCCCCCGCCATTTCTAATACTGGGTACCACTGTCTGACAACTGCCTCAATATTTTCTTCCTCATTATATGCAGGCATAACAACATAAATAGAATCCATTTTCATTTGCTCCTCCTAAAACTTTTAATCATTTGCAAAATTCTTTCCTACAACTTTTCCAAAACATTTCTTTACTCAAACAATACCTTATCGAATATACCGTAATCGTATTATTCTAATACCAGCCTCCCCTAGGAAATGATTGTTCCTAGTATCTATAATACTATATAAACAAGCTTTTTTATAAATACAAAATTACATGAAAAAACATTAATTTTTTCTAATTCTAATTTCAAAAAATTGCTTCAACAACATACGCATTTATTCCCTATGTTTATGTAGCACTTTATAGAATTCGTCATGTTCTTGATTAATTCGCTCATATAACTCATCATGTAATCCATTAACGGCACCATATAATTCTTCATGTTCCTGATTAATCCGAACATAAACTTCGTCATGTAATCGGTCAATTACTTCATATAATTCATCATGCAAGTCATTTATTGCATTTTGCAGATATTCCATACGTTCGGATAATCGACTTACTTCTGCCAATTTAGATTGAATATTCCAAGACTTCATATATGTCATTTCATAAAACTCTTGATATTCTTTACTTTTAGGAACATTCAATTCCAATATCAGCTTTTTTACTCGTTCAAAATATGCATCATTCATGCTTACTGCTTCAGCATAAGCATTCACATATATTTGAGCAACTTTACTTGCATTTTCCAATAATTCAACAGGGACTGCGTCTTCATTTTTAGATTCAATGAACTCTGGTTTGTATTTAAAATAATTAAATTTTGTACTCCATTTATTTATAACAATCGTCTTTCGCTGTAACAAAATTGACCAATAGGCACAATGATACGAATTTGTTATAACTACTTCTGATTCACAAATAAATTTTAAAATGTTATACAGGCTCTCACTATTCTTAATTCTATCTTCAATGTAGCCTATCCCTTTTATAGGCAAATCCTTGTGCTCAATTACACCATATTTTCTAATAGTATTCTGCTGTGACTTCAAAAAATCTTTTGGGATTGCAGCCGCACTCGGATCCGGCAACCATTCAATACCAGATGGGTGTTGATAATCTCTAATACTAAGCATTGAGAATTTATCCATACTAATAGTTGGAAAATCTGTTCCCTGAAACCACTGCTTATCATGAGTGTTAAAACCAGCACTCCATGCAATCACATGATTGCATCTTTCCAATATTTTGTTGATTGCTTCATTAAAAGAGCGTGTTACATTAAAAAGACCACTTCCCCCTAGTATAACTACATCTTCTGGTTCAATTTCTTTATAATCGATAAAATCAATGTCATGTCTAATCAGGTTAAATTGTTCAAAATAATCCAAATAGTAATTAAGTGGGCAACATCCCCAATCCCCTGCATTATCCCAATCAATCCGATTAATAAAATGAATTTTTTTCATACTCACACCTCACAAGCCAATTACGATAATTGCGCATCCAAAAATCCTTCAATTTTATCCATTACAATTTCCGCAGTAACCTTATACATACACTCCGGTTCTGCCAATCCCTTAAAACAGTCAAACGCCCAATCCGGATACGTTCCCATACAGTTATTGCATCCCTCATAAACAATATTGATGTTCTGCGGATACTCATAGAAATGCTTCGGCGTTGGTCCAAATATAACAGCACATTTTGTGTCAAACTGTGTAGCCAAATGTACCAGGCCACCTTCACAGTCTACATGCAGCATGGAGTTTTTCAAAATCCATTTCGTCACTTCCAGACTTTCTCCAAAAATAATCTGATCTACTCCTTCTATTTTAGTGTTGCCAGATGCACCGACCTGAATAATCGCAATATCCGGATACTTTTCACGAAACAGTGTTACAAAATGATTATAATGCTCTAATGGCCACACCTTAGTCTGCATTTTGCTGCGCCCCATACTGTCAGCTCCACGGTTTAAGGTAATGTAGCGCTTATTCTCCAGTCCCAGCTCCACAAAACGCTGATAAAACTCTTCCCGCAATGGGATCCACGTTTTCTGGTTCTCAATCTTGAAGACGCCTTCATGTCTCAGTTCTGTCCATCGGTTAATCCCCTTGTACTCGCAGCGTTTAAAATGCATCGCCTCCCGGAACCACTGTTGCTGAATTTCCGGATAATATGTTTTATAACTCCGCTCCAGCTTATTGAGTTTATCCATGAAAGCCGGACTGATTCTTGCAATTTTATTCGCATTCATCCGCTCAATATGCACAAAGTGTTCCACGGTTAATGCCAGATCATATTTCCACATCTGAGAATAAAATGTATTAATTGGCAGCACGCTGGTATTTTTACGTCCATCATATACGGCATGTCCAAATGTTACGTTCTCACAAAACACCAAAATATGACACGGTACTAATTCCAAAAGTTCATCCAGAAGCTTAGAACTAATGATATAGTCTCCAAATCCACCGGTCGGTCGAAATGCAATGGATATGCTGTGCTCATCGCACTCCTCTTTATTAACCAGATCATCCTCTGTGGATTCAATCATGGCTTTCACCAGATGAGCATGCTTGAATATAAAAAGTTCATCTCGCATACGATCCTTGATTTTCCGTAGTTTTTCCAGTTTATTTCCCATAACATTTCTCCCACAGTTCTTTTATCTTTTCATTTATTACTTCGGGTGTGTTCATAGCAATGCATCTCGGAACACCGTCAATTCCACATTCCGGATCAAATCGGTTGATATTTTCAATGCCACATCCAAGGCACGGTAAATTCGTAACAACATCCACCGGAAGCAGCGTTTCTCCTTCTGTCTCAACCTGATAAGGGAAAAATCTACCCCGGTTCCATCCAGCGGCAAGAACAACGCAAGGCGTTCTGGTTGCAGCTGCAATATGGGCACCGCCAGTATCATTCGATATAACAATGCTTGCATTCCGCACCAGCTGAATGCACTGCACCAAATTAGTTTCTCCCATACGGTTTTTACAAAGCGAAGAATTTACCTCTTTTTCAATGGCAGCACCTGTATCCCTGTATCGATTACCACCCAGAATCAGACATTGTACTCCATATTCTGAAATCAAATTCTGGACCACTTTTACATAGTTCTTATAATTCCACATCTGAATTGGTGCATCGGCATCAGGGAAAATAACAGCATATTTCTGTGTTGGAGTATCCACATCACACGGTACATCAGGAAGTACTGACAAATCTGCTTTAAAATCTTTCAAGCCTAATCCACGCATGAATTCCGCATTTTTTATTAGTTCCATTGCTTTTAGATTACAGGGAATCACTTTTTCATAAATTTTATCAGAACGCTTCATCTTTGTGGCGGACAATTCCGCATGATCACTCTGCTGCGCAATGCGATGCCGGACATTCACTGCCAGAACAAATAAATCTGACAGTAATGATCTGGATGGATTTGCATTAATGATCGTATCACCACAGAATCCTGCTGCCTCTCTCAAAGCTTTAATCCGGTGAAATCCCTCGGTATCCAGACTGATGACTTTATCAAAATATCCTGTAGCTTCTGCCAGTTCCTGAACATTTTTATAGGAATATGTTAAAAATATGATTTTCTTATCGGGGTAAAGGTTACGAAATGCACGAGCGCTGTCAAGCCAGATGCAGAAATCTCCAATATGTGCAAAACGTAAAACAAAAATATGATTGCTATTGCCCTTATATGATTTTCGGGCCTTTATTCTCAAAATATGGAATAGACTTTCATTCAAACAAACCGATATAAACCGCTTGATTTTATCTTTCATTTTTTCTCACCCACTCCAGACACTGATTCACAGCTTCCATACATTTCTCCACAGTGATGCTTGCAATGCAGTAATAAGTCCCCCGTTCTCCGAACGGATACTTGCACGGAACATCTTTCATTGCATTGCAGCCTTTGCACTCCAGATTAGCATCAACAACCCATAAGGGCAGCTTCTCATCTTTCTCACACGTATATGGGAAAAATCTTCCCAATTCATTATCTCCCATGAGAACTACCGAAGGAAGTCTGCATGCTACAGCCATATGCATAGCACCTGTATCGTTTCCAATTGCCATGCGGGAGCCATTTAATAAATGGATAGTCTGTGCCAGGCTGCAGCATCCTGCATAATTCTTGACTGTCTCAGCATGCTTCATATTGGAAATCACTTCTTCAATCAATACAGAATCAGCCTGACCTCCACTTAAGATACAATCCCAGCCGCTTTTCTCTATAATTGCGTCGAGAACTCTCGCATATTTTTCCGGTTCCCAGATTTTTGTCGGACCAGATGCTGCTGGAAATCCCACAAAATAATGTCCTTTATTCGAATTATCTTCACGAAGGTCCGGGAAACCCACCTGAAAACTTTCATCACCCAGGCCACGAATCAGTTCTCCACACCGAATCAATTCATGCTTGATTCCGGATGATGCCGGGATAATCTGATCATAACCACGATTTGTCCACTTGAGCTGTGTCCTGGAAAGAAATTTTGCGTTGGTGTCCAGAGTAATACGTTTTCCTGCTTTGCAGGCAAACACTAAAATATCCGTAAAGGCAACTCTGGAATATGCCGGCTGTATAAGCAGGTCAAATTCCATTTTCTGCATTTTTCGGAACTCAAAAAATCGTGTGTAATTATGAATATCAATATTAAAGACCTCATCAAACCACTGCGGCATCTCCTGCACCAGTTCTAAGGTAGGTTTAATGGAATCCAGCATCACAACAATCTTTTTATCCGGATACAATTCCCTGAATTTCTGCGCACAACTCAGCCATATAATAAAATCTCCCAGCCCGTCTGTCCGGGCCAGAAGAATCCTTCCTGTTTCATGTTTTGGACGCCGCTGTTTTGCTGTGGCACTATAATACCACAGCAAAAACATTTCCAGCTGATGTGCAACAAGTGGTTTCAAACGTCTTAATACTTTAGGTAGCCGCATACTGTCTCGCTCCATCGTAATCTTTTCTTTTATAAAAGTCGCAGACTGTCTGGGTATCTCCCATAGCAACCATATGTCCATGATCCAGCCATAATACACGGTTACAAAGCTCTTCTATCTGTCGAATGCTATGCGACACAATAAGAACAGTCGTTCCTCCATCCATCAGTTCCTTAATTCGCCGTTCACATTTTTCCTGGAAACTCATATCACCAACTGATAAGATTTCATCTACAATTAAGATATCTGGCTTTACAAGAGTCGCTATCGCAAAGCCCAGTCGCGCAACCATACCAGACGAATAGTTTTTGATTGGAACATCCATAAAGTCTCTTAATTCAGAGAATTCAATGATTTCTTCCTGTTTCGACTCAATAAACTTTTTTGAATAACCGAGCGTCAGTCCATTCAAAAGGATATTTTCTTTCGCTGTAAGTTCGATATCAAAGCCGGCGCCCAGCTCAATCAGTGGAGAAATGCTTCCATCTACTTCTACACTGCCCTTTGTAGGAGTTATGATTCCTGATATAATTTTAAGTGTAGTACTCTTTCCGCACCCATTGTCACCAATCAGGCCAAAAATTTCTCCTTTTTTTACGCTAAAGCTCACATCCTCCAAAGCAATGAACGCGTCTATCTGGAGCTTCCGCTTCATTTTTTTTATAAAAAATTCTTTTACATTATCTGTTTTTTCGCGCTCCAGATTAAAGCGCATTGTCACATTGCTGACCTTTATCGCATCCTGATTCACGTATGTTCCTCCCGCATATTATAAATATAAGATCAGATCTCCCTGTTTCTTTTTGAACACCTGAATTCCCACATTCAATGCCAGCAGCGCAAAGAAAATGCAGGCCGCATGACGCCTCCAGGTTGGGAATGTTCCATATAAAACCACCTCACGGAAGCACTGCAGCATCTGGTATAACGGATTTAACTTCATAATGTTCATGGCAAAGTCCGGGAGCTGGGTTGCCGGATAAAAGATAGGGGTAAAATACATCCAGGCTGTAATGAAAATTCCCCATAAGTAGTACACATCTCTGAAATAAGTTGCCATAATAGACAAAATCAGTCCAACACCCATGGAGAACACTAAGATATACAGGAGTGGAAGCGGCACCAGCAAAATAGCCGGTGTAACCTTTACCCTCGTAAAAATCATAATGATCACAATTGCCATCAAAGAAAATAAAAAGGTTACAAAACTGGATAATATTCTGGAAACCGGAAATACCTGTTTTGGCAAATAAACCTTTTTAATCAGGGAAGCACTGTTCGTAATAGAATTCATTGACATATTGGTTGCTTCCTGGAAAAAGTTAAACAGTGTCTGACCTGTAATCAGATACACCGGATAATTTTCAATATCAAAACGGAACATATACGAGAAAACAATGGAAACCACCATCATCATCATGAGTGGATTTAATAAACTCCACAAATATCCTAATACCGATTTTCGGTATTTGACCCTCAGGTCCCTTTTTACTAATTCTAATAACAGTTCTTTATAAGCCAGCAGCTCATCTAAAAAAGTCTTCATATTTTCCTCATTAATCAGCTATTTTTATGACGCATAGCATTCAATTTCTTTAAAACACGCAGTAAATATACCCAGATAAAATTCGGAAGCGGCATCATAAACAATTCAAACAGTGTCGTATTGCGATTATACATTCGGCCTTTCAGTACTCCGGGCAAAGCGGTCCATTTTCCTTCCGCATACTCCTTCCGACTGACCGCCCATTCATGCAAATTCCGAATGTATGTACAATAAGGTTCCTCCAGTTTTTTATCTAAAAGCCGCTGGTAACGATCTATCAGAATGCAAATCCGATTCTCATAATAATCCCGCTTGCTGCATACATTCTTTAAAAATCCGGTCTGATTGCTTCCATGAATTCGATACTGCATTAAAGATTCATTCAGGAAATAAATATTGCCCTGCATGGATGCAAACAGTTCTAGATACTGGTCATGGTACATACCCTCCAAAAACGGCAAAGACTGCTTGGCAATGTCTGCCCGTATCATCAAAGTGCAACCCCAAAAATAATTCTTAACCAGCAATGTCTTCCACGCTTCTCCTGATCGGATACACTCTGAAAAGCTGTCTGGAATGCTCATATGCCCCTTATACTGGAGCACATCATCTCCATCGATCACATCCGCATTTGAGCACAACATAACACAATTCTGTTCAGTCAATGTTTTCCAGGATTTTTCCAGTTTGTCTGCATTCCAAATATCGTCCTGATCACAATAGGCAAAATAATCTCCAGATGCTTCTCTGGTCAGACATTCAAAGGTTTTCGTACTGCCCAGGTTTTTTTCATTTCGTAATATTCTGTATGGCACCCTTCTCATATTTTCAGATACAAGCTGCTGAATTCTATGAAAATCCACATTCGGAGAGCAATCATCCCTTATAACCAGTTCTATATTGGAATACGTCTGTCTGTCAATTGACTGAAGCTGTTCTATGAGCCACCGTTCCGGTGGATCATAGACAGCCATTAATACTGTAATTTTATCCATTTTAGTAGGTCTTGTAATCCTGTGCAAGATAATTGGTCACATAATCTTTGCAGCCTTCTTCCAGAGTATAGAACGCTTCGTGATATCCTGCAGCACGGAGTTTCTCCATGTTAGCCTGTGTGTAATACTGATATTTCTTTCTTAAAGTTTCCGGCATCTCCACAAATTTAATGTTCGGCTCGAGTCCCAGTGCATCAAAGGTTGCTTTTGCCAAATCGTAGAAGCTTCTTGCTGTGCCGGTACCAAGGTTAAATAAACCGTTTACATCCGGATGCTCAATCATGAACTTCACAACTTTACAAATATCTTTTACATAAACAAAGTCACGCAGCTGCTGTCCGTCGGCATAATCTGGTCTGTAGGACTTAAACAGTCCCATCTCACCAGTTTCTTTAATCTTATTAAAGGTATGGAAGATTACGCTTGCCATGCTTCCCTTATAGTACTCATTCGGTCCATATACATTGAAAAACTTGAAGCCACAGTACTGTGCCGGACGCAGTGTCTGCTGTCTCTCCCACAGATCAAAAAGCTGCTTGGAATAGCCATAACCATTCAACGGTTCCAGTACCCCAATATCTGTCTTATCGTCAAAGCCATGATTGCCTGCTCCATACGTTGCCGCACTGCTTGCATTGATCATGGAAATCTGGTTCTTTACACAGAAATTCCAAACAGCCTTGGTGAATCCCAGGTTATTTTCATACAGGAAATCAAAATCTCGTTCAGTAGTTGCTGAGCAGGCACCCATGTGAATTACATGAGAGACTTTTCCATCAAAGCTGTCAAGCTGCTGTAAAAACTGGTCTCTTGGAATATACTTGATATATTTTTTGTTGACCATATTTTTCCATTTATCTGTAGTGGAAATGTGATCTACAATAATAATATCTTCAATTCCCATGTCGTTTAAAGTACGTACAATACAGCTTCCAATAAATCCTGCTCCACCTGTAACAATAATGCTCATAATAACTCCTTTCCGCAAAACCTTTTATTAGTGATAGGTATTTCTGATTTTTTCAATGATATTTGTTGTAGACAAACCGTCTTCCAAGTCAATCAGGCTGACCTTACCGCCATGTGCCTCCACAACATCCTGACCTACAACAACTTTTCCTGCCCAGTCTTTTCCTTTTACAAGAACATCCGGAATGATTGCTTCCACAAGCTTTTCCGGTGTATCATCATCAAAAATTACAATATAGTCAATCAGAGAGATTGCGCTCAGTAATTTAGCACGGTTCACCTGATCTACGATTGGACGTTTTTCGCCTTTAATTCTGCGAATCGACGCGTCACTATTAAGTCCTACAATCAGGATGTCTCCCAATGCTTTAGCCTGGGCAAAGGAAGAAATATGGCCCGCATGAACCAGATCAAAGCAGCCATTTGTAAATACAATCTTTTTATGATCTGCTTTTAGTTTTTTCACAATCTCTACAAGCTCATTCAGCTGCAGCAGCTTTGTTGCTCTGCCGCCATAGCCGCGGCTCTTGATTTCCTCTAAGGTTGCCGTTGCCGCCCCAAACTTTGAGATAACGATAGATGCTGCATCGTTTGCCATCTCGCAGGCATCCGGCAGCGAAAGTCCAGCTGCCAGTGCCAGGGAGAATGTAGAAATAACGGTATCTCCCGCACCAGTGACATCGATTACCTCCTGCGCTACCGCCGGGAAATCGGCCTTATGACCACTTTCTTTTTCGACCAGAGACATACCCTGTTCAGAACGGGTTACCAGAAGATAATCCAGATTAATCTCTTCACACAGTTTCTGCGCTTTTTCAGCAATCTCTTTCTCTGAAAGCTCGCCATTTTCATGAATCACCTGACGGAACTCTGCCATGTTCGGAGTACAGGTTGTCGCGCCGGTATATTTTTTATAATCACTGCCCTTTGGGTCAATGATAACCGGAATGTTTTTATTTCTTGCCTTACGAATAACAGTCTGGGCACTGTCGAAGGTAACATTTCCTTTTCCATAATCGGAAATAATTACAATATTAATATCTTCGAAAATCGCTTCCAGATTTTTTTCTACATACTCAACATATTCTTCGCAGACATCACGAACTGTTTCTTCATCATAACGTAAAAACTGCTGGCCCTTTGACACGACTCTGGTTTTTACAATCGTCTGTTCCTCTTCCTTCTGCCAGATGAAGCGGGTATCTACTCCTTTTTCATTCATTCTGCGAATCAGATAATCGCCGGATTCATCTTTGCCGATACAACTGATAATTCTGGCGGTTGCCCCAAGCGAGCAGATATTGTTTATTACATTTCCAGCGCCACCAAGATGCACCTCTTTTTTCTTAACGTTGATAACCGGAACCGGTGCCTCTGGCGAAATACGCTTTACGCTTCCCATAATGTACTTGTCCAACATAAAATCACCCAGTACAAGTACTTTTAAACGATTGAAATTATCTAATTTACCGTAATCCATTAATATTTCCACCTTTACTTTTCTTCAAAAAAATCTGCCTCAAGCATTGCGCACAAGCAATGATAGATTGGAAGATGCAGTTCCTGGATCATGAATGTTTCCTTTTCCGGAACCTGAATGGTAATATCGCAAAGTTCTTTCATTTTCCCACCGCCTTCTCCCGTAAGGCCAATGGTAGTAATTCCCTTTGCTTTTGCAACCTGCAACGCGTAAAGGATATTCTTGGAATTTCCAGATGTGCTGATTCCGAGGAAGCAGTCACCTTCTCTTCCATATCCGTAAAGCATCTGTGCAAAGGTAAGCGCAGGGTCTACATCATTGATGAATGCAGTAGACAATGCCGGCATAGAGGTTAATGGAATGGAACATAAGGTTCCCTCCAGTTTCTTAGAAAGCGCTACACCCTCATCTCCATATAAACGTACCAGCTCATCCGCATACTTTTTCTGAATTTTTCTCTCAAACATGAAAGACTTCATCAGTTCTCCTACAATATGCTCCGAGTCAGATGCGCTTCCACCATTACCCGCAACCAGAAGCTTTCCTTCTTTTTCGTAAGCATTTTTAAGTGCATGATACGCATCCAGGATACTGTCTTTGCAGCTTTCCAATTGTGGATACCGCTTTAATAATAATTCAAATAACTGTTTTGAGTCCATTTCCTTACGCTTCATTTTTTACTCCTTCTGTACTTTCTTTTAGCAGCATAATTTTAGGTGTCATAAATATTAACTTTAAATCCAAAAAGATAGAATAATTCCTGATATATGTCAAATCAAGTTTCAACTTATCATAGGAAGTCGTATTATATTTACCATAAACCTGCGCATAACCTGTCAAGCCCGCCTTTACCTTTAATCTGTACGAAAACTCCGGAATCTCTTTTTCTATTTCCGCTGCCAGTTCCGGACGTTCCGGTCTTGGTCCGACAATCGACATTTCGCCCTTCAGAATATTAAAGATCTGTGGCAGCTCATCCAAACGGGTAGCACGAAGCAACCTTCCCACTAGTAAAATGCGTGGATCGTGCTCTGAAGCCAGTACTGCGCCACTATATTTTTCTGCATTCTGAATCATGGTGCGGAATTTATAAATTTCAAAAGTTTTTCCATCCTTCGTCAGACGTGTTTGCTTGTAAAACACCGGTCCCCGATCTGTCAGTTTAATGCTGATTGCAATCAGTAAAAAGAATGGCGCTGATATAACAAGGCCAAGCAGTGAAAACACAACATCCATCAGGCGCTTACAGAACATCTGCTCGATTGCCAGCCCTGTATTTCTGGATAACAGCAATGGAGAATCAAACAGATTTAAGTCCACAGAGCTGCGCAATAATATATCCGATATTTTCGGGACACTATATGTTCGGATTTGCTTTGCATAGCAATACTTTATGATCAAATTCCGCTCATGGGACGGCATATCGCCAACAATAATGCCATCATACTGATCAATCTGCGGAATTAGTTTTTCCATTCCTTCTTTATAATTAATAATCTGACTGATAATGTATTTATCTTCACGGGCATTCATCTTCTCCAAGAGATGATAATCCGAATAATCTCCTGATATTAAAAGCATTCTTCTTGGCGGAAAGATCAATCCGTATATCCACTGAAAAATCAACGTCCATACAAGAATCGCTACAACTGACAACGCAATATTAACGCCTAACGGTACTGGGGTCGTAAATCGCTTATCCTGAACCGTAATTTGAAAATACGTTACAATATTTGTAAATAATACTGCGAGAATCTGAGAATATATCAAATTTCCCTTTTTTAAGAAACCCACTTTGAATCCACCATATGTATTCATGAAAAATATTAGAAGAATAGCATAAATAAAAATCATCATCCAGTTACCACGCCTAAAAAAAGGTGCCCAGATAATTTTATTGTACCACCCAATCCAAATCATCCCGTATATTCCTGCCAATATTGCAATCAAAACAACCGAAAAAATCACCTTGATTAAGCGTTTGTATTTTTCAAATTTTTTCATAACTATGTTCTCATTCTTTCATTACACGTTTCTACTTTATGTCAAAGCAAAATATACCGCTTATCAGTATAGCATTATACATGCATTTTCGCAACTTTCATTCCTTGAAAAGAACTGGTTTTACTTTATTATTCTTCCAATAGATATAATTTCTGTAATTTCTCAGCATTTCACCATGCTAATAATTTGCCTTATAGGAAGTATAATCGTCTCGTAATGCAATTTAGGAATTTCGT
>OGXF01000969.1_pt1 | contig 23458 bp, 20 predicted proteins | sample 1576191 | NCBI WGS metagenome assembly OGXF01 (sample SAMEA3541545, study PRJEB24748) | human gut metagenome | biome: human gut; feature: human-associated habitat; material: faeces | place: China | collected 2012
GGAATGACTGGCGCATACGAGCGCAATCTCGATGCAAAAGGCCGTCTGTCCCTGCCTGCACCCCTTCGCGAGGAGCTTGGAGAGCACGTTCGCGTGTTCAAAGCCCTGGATGTCGATGCTCTGTACGTGTTCTCTGCCGAGGCCTTCGATAAGTGGGTCGAAGGACTCTTCGCGGGTCGTGAGGGCCACGAGGGTTTTAACCCGCGCGACATCAACGACCAGAAGCTCATGAGGGCGATCAACAAGCGCACCACGTCGATGGACGTGGACAGCGCCGGTCGTATCGGTCTTTCCGAGTCTCTCCGCAAGCAGGCGAACCTCGACCGCGAGGTCACGGTTGTGGGCAACTACGACCACCTTGAGGTTTGGGATCGCGCCGCGGCCGATGAGGACGATGACGACGAGGCCCTGCTGGACCTCTTCTTCTCGTAAGGGCAAGGCACGGGTAACGGATGGAGCGTGGGATCTTGACACAAGAATATCGGCATGAACCTGTCATGCTCGGCGAAGTGCTTGAGTCGCTGCGGCTAAAGAGCGGCTCCGTTGTCTGCGATTGCACCCTTGGCGGTGCCGGCCATTCGGTAAAGATGGCTGCGCAGGTGGGGGAGACGGGCCTTTTGCTCGGCGTCGATCAGGACGACATGGCCCTCGAGGCCGCTGGCGCCCGTCTGGACCGCGAGGTTCCCGGCGTTCCGCACCAGCTGCTGAAGGGCAACTTCGGTGACTTGGACGAGCTGCTTTGCTCGGCCGAGGTGCCCGGGGTCGATGGCTTCCTGTTCGATTTGGGCGTTTCGTCACCGCAACTCGATATCCCTGGCAGGGGCTTTTCGTATAACGAGGACGCCCCATTGGACATGCGGATGGATCCGGGTAATAACACCTTAAACGCAGCTGAGGTCATCAACACCTATAACGAACACGACCTCGCCCGGATTCTACGCGTCTACGGCGAAGAGAAGTTCGCCTCGCAGATCGCGCGCGAGATCGTGCGCCGCCGCGAGCAAGAACCGATCGAAACCACCGGCCAATTTGTCGAGATCATCAAGGCGGGTATCCCGGCTGCCGCTCGTCGGCATGGCGGACACCCGGCCAAGAAAAGTTTCCAGGCCATTCGCATCGAGGTCAATCACGAACTCGATGTGCTCGAACGAGGGCTTGATGCCGCCACCAGGTGGCTCAACCCGGGCGGACGTATCTGCGTCATCTCGTATCACTCGCTCGAGGACCGTATCGTAAAGAACCACTTTAAGGAGATGAGCCAGGGGTGCACGTGTCCGCCGGAGATTCCGGTGTGCGTGTGCGGCAACGTGCCGATACTCAAGGTCATCACCCGCAAACCCTTGGTTGCCCAGCCTGATGAGGTTGAGCGCAACCCTCGGGCGAGATCAGCCAAAATCCGCGTGGCGCAGCGTCTGTAGGCGCGACCGCGCGATATTGGACCTCCCGCTCGCACCATAAACGAAGCTTAAACACACTACCAACGTACTCGGGATGGGAGGCGGCATATCATGGGCTACAACACTTCAAGCGCAGCACTTGCCTATGATATGAACGCCATGCCCGCCTATCGTGAGACACCGCGGGCCCCCGTTGCTCCCCGTGAGCAGCGCACGCCGCGCTTTGATGTCTACACGGGCGCGGGCCGTCAGGCAAACCAGGCGGTAAGCCCGGTTTTCATGAGCGTTCTTAAAACGTTTTGCATCATTGCGGCTATCTTCATGACGATCGGCGTCGCCCGCGTGGCGCTCGCCGGCGTTACGGCCCAGGTGCTCAACAGCAACGCCGAGCTAACCAACACGCTCGAAAAGGCGACCGACGAGAGCTCCGACCTGGAGGTCATGCATTCGGTCTATGGCGCCGACACGCGCATTCGCGACCTTGCGGGCGCTTATGGCATGGTGGAGCCCAGCGAGAGCGTTACACTTGACTTTTCGCAGGATGCAGCCGCGGGCGCCAACGCGACCGCGACCGCTCAGTAGCAAGACGGTAGCTGAGTATGACAAATGACTATCGCCGCGGTTCCGATGGGGGCCGCGGTTCTGGACGTCCCTCGTCGCGGGGACGTTCTGGTTATCAAGGAACGGGTCGGCAATCTTACAACGCCGGGCGGTCCCGTGGCAACGACCCGGCGTCGCGACTTCGCGGCTCGGGCGGCCCTCAAGTGCATAACACCAGGTCGCGCAAGAGTTCGTCGACCGAATGGCTCACAGGCACGCCGCTGCCTCGCCGCAAAGCCGTCATGGGATTCATTGGGCTTGGCTTGGGCTTGGGCGTCTTTCGCCTTGCCGACTATCAAATTGTCGAAGCCGATAAACTGCGCGAGCGTGCCGATGCGCGGCGCCTGCTTGCGCAGACCCTCTATGCCAAACGTGGCACCATCTACGACCGCAACGGTAACGTGCTGGCGTCGTCGGTCGAATGTCGCAACATCGCCGTGAACCCGCAGCTTGTCGAGGATGTTGACAAGACGGTGTCGGCGCTGGTCAAGGCAACTGGAATCGATAAAAAGACCTGCCGTAAGCTCGTCGAGTCCGATGGAACCTGGGTGTATATCAAGCGCCAGGTGGACGAAGACGATGCTGCGGCGCTGGAGAAGAAGAGCCTGCCCGGCGTGCTTTTTGAGCAGGCCATGAAGCGCGTATATCCATACGGCAATCTGGCATCGCAGGTGCTGGGTGTAGTGAATGTAGACAACGACGGCTTGACGGGTCTCGAAAAGCAATACAACAAGCTTCTGACCGGCACGAACGGTTCTCTCGTACGCGAGCGCGCGAGGGACGGCAGCTATATCGCGGGCGGTGCCTATAAAAAGGTGGCTGCGGTCGACGGCGTTGATATCGTGACGACGCTCGATGTCAATATCCAGCGTACGGCTGAGGACGCTCTGGCAGAGGCTGTCGAGAAGACAAAGGCCAAGAACGGCTCGGCTTTGGTCACCGACCCCACGACCGGAGAAATTCTCGCCGCCTGCTCGTATCCGACCTACGACCAGACCGATTTGGAAAACGCCAAGACCGAGGATATGAACCTGCGCCTGGTAACCGACGCCTACGAGCCCGGCTCGGTCTTTAAGACACTCGTGGCGGGCGCCGGCTTCGACTTGGGCGTAGTGCGATCGAGTACGTCGTTTGAGGCGCCGGCGAGTATCAAAGTGGGCGACGATACCGTCACCGATGCCGACAAGCGTGACTATGCCATGACCATGGATGTGCGCGAGATGATGCGCCGTTCGTCCAACGTGGGCTTTGTCCTGGTGGGGCGCAAAATCGGTGCCGACGACTTTGCCGCCTATGTGGACAAGTGGGGCATCGGTCACAGCTCGGGTGTCGATTTTCCGGGCGAGAGCCTGGGCATCGTCAAGGAGCGTGACCAGTATGACGGCGCCACGCTGGGCTCGATGAGCTTTGGGCAGGCGCTGTCTGTCTCGCCGATTGAGATCGCACGTGCCGTGGGCGGAATCGCCAACGGCGGCGTGATGATGACCCCGCACTTCTATAAGTCCAGCAAAGGCAACGAGAAGGACTGGGGCGAAGGCGAGCGCGCGATTTCGGAGGACGCCGCATCGCAGGTGACATCGTGCATGCAGACGGTCGTGTCCGAGGGAACGGGCGTTGGCGGCGCGGTTGACGGCTATGACGTGGCGGGTAAGACCGGTACGGCCGAACGTGCCGACGAGAACGGCGGCTACCTCAAGGAGAACTACATGTCGTCCTTTATGGGCTTTGCGCCGGCGCAATCGCCCAAGGTGCTGTGCTATATCACGCTCGACGGAACGCCGAGCGGCTCAGATGCCGCTGCGGTGCCGTTCCAGTCCATTATGGCCAACGCGCTCGACGTGCTGGGTATCCCGCGCACGAAGTAGGGGGTTACAATCTTTGGGGCGTGATTTGTTGTCCCATATGAGGGGTGTTCACATGCCCTGCACCACGCATGCGTTGCGCTGGGATACAATACGCCGATAGCATTATTAGGTTTACAGGGGAGCTGCAATGATAGAGATCGCCGTCAACAACCTCGCGGCCGCAACAGGGGCCCGAACCGTGACGGGAGAAGTCGATCGGGTATGCCGCGGGTGCGTTATCGACTCGCGCCAGGTCGAGGAAGGGACGATTTTCGTCGCCTTTCCCGGTGAAAACGTCGACGGCAATGATTTTGCTTCCCGTGCCGTCCAGTCGGGTGCCGGCGCCGTCGTGATGACGCGCGAGCCCGAGGCCGAGCTGGTCTCGCTGGCGCAGGACAAGGGCTGTGCCATCCTGCTGACCGATGATCCCGAGGAGTTTCTGCTGCGTTTGGCGCACGCGTACCGCCTGGAGCTTGGCTGCCTGGTCGTTGGTATTACCGGTTCCATCGGCAAGACGACGACCAAGGACGTGCTCGCCGCTGTGCTCGCCAAGCGCTATCGTGTCTGGGCCACCAAGGGCAATTTCAATAACCTGATCGGCATGCCGCTCACGGTGCTTTCCGCCCCGGCCGATACCGAGGTCCTGGTGCTCGAGATGGGCATGAACCATTTCCACGAGATCGAGCGCCTGTCCCAGTCCGCCAATCCCAACCTTGCCATTGTGAGCAAGATCGGTACCTCTCATATCGGTATTTTGGGCAGCCGCGAGAACATCGCCCGCGCTAAGGCCGAGATTGTCCAGGGCATGTGCGCCGCCGGCGACTATTTGCCGCTGCTGGTTTTGGGCGGCGAGGACGACTTTACGCCGTTCATTCGCGATACGTTCGCCCAGCCCGCTGGTATCGACGTGATGCTGGCCGGCGTCTCGGACGATGATGAGATCCGTGCCCGCGACATTCGTGTTGATGACGAGGGCCGTCCGGTCTTTACGCTCGATTTTGGCCAGGGCGAGACGATCGATACCATGCTTGCCATCCCCGGCGTGCAGTCCGTTCCTAATGCCGTTAAGGCCGCCGCGGTTGCCTATCGCCTGGGTGTGACGTCCGAGCAGATCGATGCTGCCTTTAGGGGCCTCGCAATCACCGGGCACCGCCAGGAGATCAAGCGCGCCAAGAGCGGTGCACGCATCATCGATGACTCCTATAACGCTAGCGCCGAATCGATGGCTGCCGGTCTCGATCTACTGTGCTCGCTTTCGTGCACGGGGTCTCGCATGGCGATCCTGGGCGAGATGGGCGAGATGGGCGATGAGGCTCCTCGCATGCATGAGCTCGTGGGCGCCTATGCCGCCGCCAAAAAGCTCGACATGCTGGCGTGCGTGGGTGGTGAGCTGGCCCAGCTTATGGCCGATGCCGCGCGCATGATGGGCATGGACGAGGACCGCATCCAGGTGTTCTCCGATTATCAGCAGGTGCTCGACCGCATGGGCGGCGCGCTTGAAAAACATGATGTTGTACTGGTCAAGGGTTCCCGCTTTGTTGAGCTCGACCGCTTTGTGGAAGGTGTGTGCTAGCCCATGTTCGGCAATCCCTCGTATCCAACGTATCAGGCCTTTTTGGGGCTTGGCATCGCCGCCGCCGTTGCGCTGCTGCTCATGCCGTGGTGGATCAAGCTGCTCAAGGTCGAGGGTATCGGCCAGCAGGTTCGTGCCGACGGCCCCAAGCGTCATTTGGTTAAGCAGGGAACGCCCACCATGGGTGGCGTTGTCATCCTCGTCGCGATCTCGCTGACCTGCCTGCTGATGGGCAAGCTCACCACCGAGCTCGTGCTCGTGCTCCTCGCCACGCTGGCGACCGGCGTGCTGGGCCTGATCGACGACCTGACCTCCGTTACGCATGGGCGCTCGCTCGGTCTGACGCCCCATGCCAAGATGATCGGCCTAACCATTATCTGTGTCACCTTTACGGTACTTGCCGTCAACTGGTGCGGCGTCGCCCCCGAGATTCGTTTTCCCGGTGGGTTGACGATCGACCTTGGCGTACTTTCGACTACCATCTGCGGCTATTCGTTCCCGTGGCTCTATATTGTCTTTTGCTGGCTGATGATTGCCGGTCTTTCTAATGCCGTGAACCTGACCGATGGCCTTGACGGTCTTGCTGGCGGTACCTCCATGATTGCCATGCTCGCCATGGCTGCCATGGCATTTTTGCACGGAGACGTGAACCTGTCCATCTTCTGCACCGCGTGTGCCGGTGCCTGCTTGGGCTTTCTGTGGTTCAACTGCTATCCGGCGAGCATCTTTATGGGCGATACCGGATCGCTTGCCCTGGGCGCCGCGTTTGCCTGCACGTCCATCATGACCAACACCGAGGTCGTCTCCCTCATCATCGGCGGCCTGTTTATCGTTGAGACCCTTTCGGTCATGATTCAGGTTGTCTACTTCCACTTTACGCACAAGCGCGTCTTCCTTATGGCGCCCATCCATCATCATTTCGAAAAGAAGGGCTGGGCCGAGACCAAGGTCGTCATCCGTTTTTGGATTATCGCTGCGGCCTTTGGTGCCGTTGGCCTTGCTCTGTTCTTCCAGTTGGGATAGTGGTCTTTCATGCCTCTTGCTGATGTCTTTAGCCTGCTCGTTTTGGGTCAGGGCAAATCCGGTCTCGATGTCGCCCGCTGGGCGCTGGCGCATCCCGAGCGCGTAAGCGCCGTTACCGTGTATGGCGGCGGCACCTCTGAGCCCAATGACGCCACGCGTGCGCTCGAGGCTGCTGGTGCGTCGTTTGTCTATGGGACCGAACAGGTCGAGGGCGCCTATGACGTATGCGTGACGTGCCCGGGCATCTCGGAGTTCTCGGGCTTCTTTAAGGCCGGGCACGAGCATGCCGCCCAGATTATGGGTGAGCCCGAGTTTGCCTATCGCCTGTCGCCCGATAACTGGATTGCCATCACGGGCACCAACGGCAAGACGACCACCACGTCGCTGACTGATTATCTGCTCAAGGCTGCCGGCGAGGCCAGCGTAGCTGTCGGCAACATCGGCGAGCCGCCGGTCAACGAGATTGACGGCCGAGCCCACAACGAGTGGTTTGTGGCTGAGCTCTCGAGCTATCAGATTGCTACGACCACCGAGCTCCACCCTCGCGTGGCGGTGCTGCTCAACATCACTCCAGACCACTTGGGCTGGCATAAGAGCCATAAGAACTACGCGCTTGCCAAGGTCAAACTGTTTGACAATATGGACGATGACGATCTGGTGGTTGTCGACGTCGAAGACGCCGGCATTCACGAGTTCGATGAGTACATCTACACGCCGGGTCGTCGCATCTGCAAGGTTGCCTTTGACGAGCCTGAGGGCGAGGATGTCGCCTTTGTGCGCGATGGCAAGATGATCGTGCGCCTGAAGGGCGTCGAGACCCCGCTGATCGCTACATCCGAGCTCAAGATCTCGGGCCATCACAATGTTATCAATGCCCTGTGCGCTGCCACGGCTGCCTTGGCAGTCGGTGCCGATGTCGATGGTGTCTGTCGCGGCCTGGCCTCGTTCCAGCCGCTCGAGCACCGCGTGGAGCCGTGTGGCGAGATTGACGGCGTGCGCTACGTCAACGATTCCAAGGCGACCAACACCGATGCGGTCGAGAAGGCCCTGACGGCATTTCCCGGTGACGATGTGATCTTGCTGCTCGGCGGCCACGATAAGGGCACGCCGCTCACGGACTTCGCGCGCTTCGTTATGGATAACGTACGCTCGGTCGTCTGCTTTGGCGATGCACGCGAGCGCTTCACCGCCGCTATGGACGAGGCCGATGTCGATGGCGATGTGGATATCGCCCAGGCGGATGACCTACGCGACGCCGTGGACGTTGCCCGTTCGCTGTCGAGCCGTGGCGACGTGATCTTACTTTCTCCTGCCTGCTCTTCGTTCGATGAGTTCTCGGGCTATGAGGAGCGCGGCCGCGTGTTTAAGGACTATGTTGCCCAGCTTGCCGCTGCGGCGAAATCGCAAATGGAATAGGGGCTGCCGGTGAGAGAGGAGAGCCCCCGACAAGGTATGAGGAGGCCCGACTCGGACCGTGCTTCCTCGTGGCGCAGCAATCCGCGTTCCGGTCGCGGCGGGCAGACGTTTAGCGAACGCTATATTGCCGGCGTTCCCGCCCGTATCATGCGCCCCCGTTTGATATTCATGGCCTGCCTGTTTACCTTGGTGTGCTTTGGCCTGCTGATGGTGTACTCGGCATCTTCGGTCGAGGCGCTGCACGAGAATGGCTCGGCGACGTTTTTTTTGGGTCGACAGGCCGCGTTTACCGCGATCGGTGTTCTAGCGCTGATTGCCATCGTGCGCGTTTTGCCGGACAGCTGGTTTGGGGAGGATGTGCTCAGGATCTTCCTTATCGGCATGATGCTCTTGCTTCTGCTGGTTTTCTTGGTGGGCAGCGGCAGCCGTGGCGCCACGCGCTGGCTCAACATCGCCGGCATTCAGTTCCAGCCTTCCGAGTTTTTAAAGCCATTTGCCATCGCGTATTCGGCCATCATGCTCGACCGCTTCTTTTCGCCCGGTGGCAACATCAACGAATTCCTTCGCAAGATGGGCATCTACCTGGGCATTTCGCTCTTTCTGATCTTTATCCAGCCCGATTTCGGTACCGTCCTGATTATCCTGTTGACCCTCATGTGCATGGCGTTGTTCGCGGGTCTCGACCCCAAATTCATCCTCGGCGTGATAATCTTCGGCATTCTCGTGATCGTGATTGCGCTTGTTGCAGAGCCGTACCGTATGGTGCGTATTCAGGTTGCCTTGAACCCTTGGGCCGACGAGTATGGTGACGGCTATCAGGCCACGCTTGCCATCATGGCCTTTGCCTCGGGCGGCCTGTTCGGCCGTGGCATCGGCAACTCAACCATGAAGTACTCGTATCTGCCCGAGGCGCACAACGACTACATCCTGGCCATCGTTGGCGAGGAGGCCGGTTTTGTCGGAACCGTGCTGTTCTTCTTGGTGTTTGCGATGCTGATCTACTCGGCGTTTCGCATTGCCGAGCAGGCGACCGACCGTCGCGGAGCGCTTATGGCGTCTGGCTCCGCGGTCATCCTTGCGGTGCAGTTTTTGATCAACGCGCTGGGCATTCTCAATGTGTTTCCCATGACGGGCAAACCGCTGCCGTTTATTAGCTACGGCGGCTCGTCGATTATTGTGTCGCTTATGCTCGCCGGGTTGATCCTGCGCGTTTCGTACGAGAGCGCCCGCCGCGATGAGCATGACCGCCGCCGTGAGAGCTTTGCCGTTATGGACGAGAGCACCGCCGGCGTTGCCCATGTGCGCGGTGAACGACCTTCGCGTAGCGGCTTTACCGTTCTGGATGGTTCTGCATCCGAGCCGGTAGCCCGTCCACGCCCGCGAACGGCTCCGCAAGGTCGTCCGCAGCGCCCCAGCCCTCGCAACGCGGGCGGCGGATATAATCGAATCGATTTGAACTCGGACCCGTCGGCGCGTCTGCGCACCGACGACCAGGGACCGCGTGTACGAAGGGACTACCATGACCGATAAGATGACCGTTGCTATTGCAGCCGGCGGCACGGCAGGACACATCAACCCTGCGCTCGCCTTGGCCGAAGAGCTGCGTGACCGTGGTCACTACGTTGTGTTCGTGGGCCAGTCGCGCAAGCTCGAGGGTCGTCTGGTCCCCGAGGCCGGGTTTGATTTTGTGCCCATTACGGTCACGGGCTTCGACCGCTCCCGTCCTTGGACGGCGCTGACCTCGCTGTGGCGTGTCAACAAGGCCAAGCGTGCGCTCGCCAGTTATTTCTCAAAGGTCGGCAAGCCCGATGCCGGCATCGGTTTTGGTGCCTATGTCGAGGTTCCGCTGCTGGGGTGGTGCAAGGGCGCGGGCGTTCCGTATCTGCTGCATGAGCAGAACTCTGTTCCGGGCCTGGCCAACAAGATGATGAACTCCCACGCCGCCCGCGTGTGCATCTCGGTGCCGGCAGCGCGCGCGGTCTTTGAGCGCGAAGGCGACCCTGACCATGTGCTCATGACCGGCAACCCCGTACGTCGCTCGGTGATCGAGGGCGATCGCGCTCGCGGCCGCAAGGCACTTGGCGTTCCCGAGGACGCTACGCTGCTGCTCGTCTTTGGCGGTTCACTTGGCGCCCAACACCTCAACGAGCGCGTGGTTTCGCTCAAAAACGAGCTGCTTTCGCGCAAGAACCTCTATGTGTTGCATTCGACGGGTGCCGACGGCTTTGAGGAGACCGAGCGCGCTTTGGCGCTGACGCCCGAGGAAGCGAAGCGTTACCGCGTCCAGCCTTACATCGACAACATGGGCGATATGCTGGCTTCTGCCGATTTGGCGCTCTCGCGTTCGGGCGCATCGAGCGTGGCCGAGATCGCTGCGCTTGCCGTGCCCTCGGTGCTCGTGCCGTATCCGCATGCAACGGCCGACCACCAAACCACCAATGCCCGTTATCTGGTCGACGCCGGGGCCGGCGTACTCTGCGCCGATGCCGATATCGACGGTTCTGCCTTTGCCGATGAGCTGCTGCACCTGGTCGATGATGCGTCGGCGCGCGACGCCATGCGTCAGGCGGCGCGTGGTCTGGCTCAGGATAGGGCCGCCGCTCTTCTGGCGGATGCGGTAGAGGGTTTGCGTTAGTTAGACGGGATATCGTCGGTCGCCCTCGCGCTGATGCGGTAGGTGCGGTACAGTTAACGGGTTACAGGCAGTGTTTACGCAAGGAGTACACGAGCACATGGCTGATTCCCAGACTGCAACCTCCGCGCCCAAGTTTAAGAGCGCCCACTTTATCGGTATCGGCGGCGCCGGCATGAGTGGCATCGCCCTCGTTCTGCACGAGCGCGGTTATGCCGTTACCGGCTCTGACCTTAAGACGTCACGTTATATCCGCCAGCTTACCCGCGCTGGCGTGAAGGTGCATGTGGGCCATGAGGCCGCCACGATCGACGAGGTCAAGCCCGACGTGGTTGTTGTCTCCACCGCTATTCCGGAGTCCAACCCTGAACTTGTGCGCGCTCGCGAGCTTGGTATTCCCGTGTGGCCCCGTGCCAAGATGCTCTCTGCTTTGGGCCACGGCTACACCACCGTCGCTGTTGCCGGCACGCATGGCAAGACCACCACGTCTTCGATGTGCGCCACCATGCTCGACCGCATGGGCCTGGATCCGAGCTTCTTGATCGGCGGCATCGTCGAGGGCTATGACACGAACGGCAAGAACGGCTCGGGCGACTACTTTGTCGCCGAGGCCGACGAGTCCGACAGCTCCTTCCTGTTCCTGAACCCCAACGTGGTCATTGTGACCAACGTCGAGGCCGACCACCTCGATCACTACTCGGGTATCGAGGAGATCGAGGCAACTTTCGCCAAATTCATGAGCCTGGTGGGCGAGGACGGCACCGTCATCGTCTGCGGTGAGGATCCGCATCTGGTCGAGCTCGCCAAGTCGACGGGCCGTCACGTGCTTTCCTACGGCTTTGCCGAGAGCAACGATGTCGTCTGCTTGCATCCGGATGTCAAGGGTATCCAGAGTGACTTTATCGTTCGCTTTGAGGACGGCACTGAGCACGCTGTGGAGATCAAGAGCAATCCCGGTCGCCACAACATGCTCAACGCCACGGCGGTGCTCACCGTCGCCCATGTCCTGGGCCTTGACATCGACGCCGCCGCCAAGGCGCTCTCGAGCTTTGAGGGCGTCCGCCGTCGCTTTACCCACGTGGGCGATATCGATGGCATCACCGTGGTCGATGATTACGGCCATCACCCCACTGAGATCAAGGCGACGCTTGCTGCCGCTTCGTCGCTGGGCTACAAGCACGTCGACGTCGTATTCCAGCCGCACCGCTATTCGCGCCTGCAGGCCCTGTGCGACGACTTTGCCGATGCATTTGCCAATGCCGATAAACTGCTGCTGATCGATGTGTTCTCGGCTGGCGAGATGCCCATTCCGGGTGTCACCTCTAAGATGCTCGCCGATACCGTGCGCGCCAAGCATCCTGGCAAGGAGGTCGTGTACTGCTCCAGCCGTCTTGAGCTCAATCAGGAGCTCGAGCAGATGGTGGACGAGGGCGACCTGCTGCTCACCATGGGTGCCGGTGACGTTACGACCGTTGGTCCCGAGTTCATCGAGTATCTGACTGCCAAGAAAGACGCTTAAGTCAAATGGGTCTGTTTAACGCCGTCATGGCGCTCTCGGGCATGATCGACACGGATGTGATCGAGGACGAGCGCCTTGCGCGTCATACGAGCTATCGTATCGGCGGCAAGGCCGACCTCTTCGTGACGTGCCATAGCTATCATGCCCTCCGCCGCGCCGTGGCGGTGCTCGATCGCGAGCAGGTGCCGTGGGTCATCATCGGCAAGGGCTCCAATCTGCTGGTTGCCGATGGTGGTTATCGCGGTGCCGTCATTTCGCTCGGACGTGAGTTTCAGCGCACGGTTGTTGCCGATGACGGCTGTACGCTGACGGTCGGTGCGGGCGTGATGTTTGCGCGCCTGGTCAACGATGCCCTGTCGCGTAGCCTCTCGGGCCTTGAGTTTGCCGTTGGCATCCCTGGTTCGGTCGGCGGTGCGATATCTATGAATGCCGGCACGCGGACCGAGTGGATTGGCTCGCTGGTCGAGGATGTCGTAACGTTTGACCCGGCATCCGGTATCAAGCATTATGCGGGGTCCGAGATCACTTGGGGCTACCGCGAATGTAGCCTTCCCCGCAATGAGATCATCCTCGAGTGCGTGCTCAAGCTTAAACCGGCGCCCAAGGCCGACATTCGCGAGCGCATGGAGCGGTACCTGACGAGGCGCAAGCGTACACAGCCCATGGGTCGCGCATCCTGCGGGTCGGTCTTTCGCAACCCGCCCGATACGAGTGTGGGCAAGCTTATCGAGGATTGTGGATTAAAGGGTTTTTCGATTGGCGGCGCGGAAGTTTCGCCCGTTCACGCTAATTTTATCGTTAATAACGGAACTGCCTCGGCCGATGACGTTGCCGAGGTTATCAGACATGTGCACGGAAAGGTGAGGGAGGCGTATGGCATCGAGCTCAGACCGGAAGTTAAATTCCTCGGCTTCTAGAGCATCGAAACCCACCTTCCGCCGCGCCGGAGGGCGTTCCGGCGCGCCTGCCAAACCTCAACGCAACACCGTCGCGCACTCTAAGTCTGTCGGGCATGCTCGACAGACCAGTCGTCCGGTCGTCGGCTCGCAGCTCGGTAATCGTCCGGCCGCAAAAAAGTCCTCGCGTCCCTCGGTGACGTCAAAGCCTGTTATGGGCGCCAAGCCTGCCCGTCCCATGGCAGCTCCTAAGCCCTCGACGGGCACTAAAGCGGCGCGTCCGGGTCGCATGCTAGGCGCATCGAAACCGCGCTCGCTGACATCGGTGTCGGCTACCGCCGAGAAGCCTTCGGGTAAAAAAGGCGTCAACCCGTTGTCTTCACTTGGGGCGATGGCAAATAAAACATCAGACGCCGCTTCTGTCGTTGCAGGCAAAGGCAAAATCCTGGGCGGCGTTCTGGCCGTCTTGGCCGTGCTCGTCGTCGTTGCCATCGTGGTGATCAACTCTGGATTGTTTACCGCCACTGATATTCAGATTCAAGGCAGCGAGCATGTGACGAAGCACGATGCTGTCCAGCTGATCGATTTGCCCGAGGGAACGTCGCTTTTTAACGTCGATCCCGACCAGATTACCGAGGACCTCAAGCAGAACCCGTGGGTCTCGGGCGTGGATGTCCAGCGTCAGTTCCCGCATACGCTCATCATTACGCCGATGGAGCGCAAGGTCATCGCAATTGCCTATATCAGCTCCGATGACCTTGCCTGGGCCATCGGTGATGATGACACTTGGATCGCCCCGCTGTCGACGTCGGTCGAAGTGGACGACCAGGGCAACGTCATCACGACAGGGCAGGGCTCAAATACCCTGACCGGCATTGATGCCGCACTGGCGCTCGCTAAGCACTATGGCGCGGTGTTGCTGACTGATGTCTCGGCGGATGTCGCTCCAGTTTCCGGCCAGGCGGTGAGCTCCAAGGCCGTTAAGGCTGGCTTGGATTATGTGCGTGGTTTTTCGAGCGAGTTCTTGGGACAAGTCAAGGATATTTCCACGCCTTCGGTCGAAGCCATCTCGGCAAACCTCAATAACGGCATTGAGGTGTCGCTGGGCGATTCGGACGATATCGCCAAGAAAGAACGCGTAGTCACTAAGTTGCTTTCGCAGGTAGAGGGCGTAACGTATATCAATGTGCGCTCTCCGGGCAACTACACATTCAGGAACGCTCCGACCTCGTAGCGCTGGTTGATGCTTTGTTGAGGGGCCATACCACGCCGTTTATCTGGTTTGTTTGGTTTTCACGGTCAATTATTTGACTGATACGTTCATAATGTGCAAACATAATACGGTTTACCTTTGCATTTACTTTCAACCTGAAGGTTAATGTGCGCAGGGGTCGACCCATGCTATGGCTATAACCTTTGTTCGGAGGACCGACATGCACGAGACAGAGATCAACAACTACCTTGCCGTCATTAAGGTGGTCGGCGTCGGCGGCGGCGGTACCAACGCGGTCAATCGAATGATCGAAGAGGGCATCCGCGGCGTCGAGTTTGTTGCCATCAACACCGATGCTCAGGCACTCGCGATCTCTGATGCCGATATCAAGGTGCACATCGGCACCGACCTTACCCGCGGCCTGGGCGCCGGCGCCAACCCCGAGGTTGGCCGCAAGGCTGCCGATGAGTCCCGCGACGACATTGCCGAGGCGCTCGCTGGCGCCGACATGGTGTTCATCACCTGCGGCGAGGGCGGTGGCACCGGTACCGGTGCTGCTCCCATCGTTGCCGATATCGCGATGAACGAGGTCGGCGCACTGACCGTCGCCGTCGTGACCAAGCCCTTCACCTTCGAGGGCCGCAAGCGCAAGAAGAGCGCCGAGGAGGGCATCAAGACCCTCTCCGATTGCGTCGACACCATGATCGTCATTCCTAACGATAAGCTGCTCGACATCGCCGAGAAGAAGACCACCATGCTCGAGGCCTTCGCGATTGCCGATGGCGTCCTTTCCCAGGGCACCCAGGGCATCACCGACCTCATCACCGTCCCCGGTATCATCAACCTGGACTTCGCCGATGTTAAGACCATCATGAAGCAGGCCGGTACCGCCATGATGGGTATTGGTACCTCTTCTGGGGATACCCGTGCCGTCGACGCTGCCCAGCAGGCCATCTCCAGCCCGCTGCTCGAGAGCTCCATCGATGGCGCCACGCGCGTGCTGCTCTCCATCGCCGGTTCCAAGGACCTGGGCATCCAGGAGATCAGCGACGCCGCCGACGTTGTCGCCAACGCCGTCGACCCCGAGGCCAACATCATCTTCGGTACCGTTGTCGACGAGTCCCTGGGCGATCAGGTGCGTATCACCGTCATCGCTACGGGCTTCTCCGACTCCAACGTCAACCGTCAGGACGAGCTCTTTGCTGCTCAGCAGTCTCAGAGCAAGGTCGCTGCCTCCGCTGAGCCGCAGCGCACCGCTCCTGCCGCCAGCCCGGCTCAGGCCGCTCCGACCCGCAACGTCGGCGGCACCGAGCTTCCTAACTTCGGCAACGATCAGTTCGAGCTTCCCGACTTCCTGAAGCGCGGTAGCTTCTAAGTCGTTCTTTGCATTGTTGTGCACAGGGGCGTGTCCGTATGGATGCGCCCTTTATATTTCGACTTTGTAAACTAGAACCTCCAATCTCTTTACGTTCCCTTTACGATTGCCTCCAGTGCAGCAGGTATCCTTTTAAGGAAGTATGACAGCCGTATAAACGCGGGCTGTAGCGGCGATGCCGCGTACTTGTGTTATTAGGAGGCTTTGGTATGGCAGCACGTGCGGACAAAGTTTCGCGTGTCGACCATGATGGAGTTACATTGGTGGAGGGCGCGACATCCTATGTTCGCTTTGCCTTCACCGAGCGCGTCGGTGGTGTTTCCGAAGATGCGTACTCCTCACTCAACTTGGGCTCGCATGTTGGCGATGATCCCTTTGCTGTTCAAGAAAATCGTCGTCGCGCGCTCGAGGCTATGGGTGCCGCCGAGTGCGAGCACAACCTGCTCGTTCCCAATCAGATCCATGGTGACCATATCGTTGCGGTGACCTCGAACGGCGCCGATGACCTTGAGGACGTTCGCGAGCAGATTGCCGAGGGCTGCGATGCCATCGTCTGTACGGCGCATAACGTGCCCGTGCTGCTCTGCTTTGCCGACTGCGTTCCCGTGGTGCTGGTGGCTCCCGGCGGATTTGCCGTGGTGCACTCCGGTTGGAAGGGCACGATTGCACGTATTTCCGCCAAGGCGTGCCAGGCGCTTTGCGATGCTGCCGGCTGCGATGCGAGCGACGTTTCCGCCTATATCGGTCCCCATATCTTGGGTGACGAATATGAGGTGTCCCAGGAACTCATGGATCGCTTTGCCGCCGAGTTCTCGTGCATCGATGCGAGCATCTCTCGCATGCTCGATCTTTCCGCTGCCATTTGCGAGGCGCTGGTAGATGTCGGTGTCGACGCGGATAATATCGTGGATACCAAGCTTTCGACTGTGCGTCAGAACGACCGCTTTTTTTCCTACCGTAACGAGAACGGCACCTGTGGGCGCCATGCTGCGATCGGCGTGATGCTATGAGAAAGATCGTATCGGTCCTGAGCGCCGCTGTGCTTACGCTTACGCTGTGCGCCTGTTCTTCGGGATCTTCTACTTCTTCCATTACCGTCGCCGGCTCGACCACCTGCCTACCCATTGCCGAGATTGCGGCCGAGGGCTTTAAGGAAGAGACCGGCATCGACGTACTTGTCTCCGGTCTGGGCTCCTCTGCGGGCATCGAGGCCGTCAGCAACGGCACGGCCGATATCGCCAGCTCATCTCGCGGCCTCAATGCCGACGAGCAGGATCTGGGCCTGACCCCGATTGTGATCGCGCACGACGGCATCGCGGTCATCGTGAATGACGATAACCCGGTCGATAACCTCTCGACCGGGCAGCTCCGCGATATTTACGCCGGCAAGATCACCAACTGGAAGGAAGTCGGCGGAGAGGACCTGAAGATTCAGGTCATCAACCGAGATGAGGCGTCTGGCACGCGTGAGGCCTTTCGCACCATCGTGATGGACGGCACCCCGTTCGATCGTCGCTCGGCCGTTCTTTCGGGCACGGGTCAGGTGCGCGACGTTGTATCTCGTTCGCGCGGTGCCATTGGCTACATTTCGCTGGGCTTCGTCGATAGCCTCAACGCCAAGACCTCGGTCAAGGCCGCCTCGGTCAATCATGTTGAGGCGTCCGAGAAGACGGTCGCGAGCGGCGGCTATCCCATCTCGCGTGACCTGTACTTCTTTGTGAAGGGTGCGCCTTCGCAGCAGGCGCAGGATTACATCGACTACGTGACGTCCGAAAAGATGGACAAGCAGATTCGCGAGGCGGGCTTTATCCCCGTCACCAACGACGAGAAGGGGAGTGAGTAGCATGGAAGCACAGGAAAACTCCCAGACTGAGCAGAATGTTCAGGCGCCCAAGAAGCGCGAGCTGGCGCTCGTATCGCGCAGTACCTATATCAAGGAGAAGGCGCTGCAGTGGATCTTCTTTGCCTGCGCGTTCTTGGCGGTCGTTACCGTCATCCTGATTTTTGTCTTTACCACGTACTCGGCGCTGCCCGTCTTTACCGACATTGGCCTGGCGGACTTCTTCAGCTTTACGTGGGCGCCCTCCGAGGGCCACTACGGCATTATGTCGCTGCTGGCCGGCTCGGGTCTCGTGACCGTCGGTGCGCTCGCCATGGGTGTGCCCTTGGGCGTGGGCACGGCCGTGTATCTGGTCGAGATCGCCAGCAAGCGCGTGCGCAAACTCATCAGCCCCGCCGTCGACCTGCTGGCGGGCATTCCCTCCATCATCTACGGTTTCTTTGGCATGATCATCATCCGTCCGTTTATCGCGCAACTGACCGGCGGTCTTGGTTTTGGTGCGCTGACGGCGTGGTTCGTGCTTGCTATCATGATCGTCCCTACCATCACCACGCTCACCATCGATGCTCTCAATTCCATTCCCATGGGCATTCGCGAGGCATCGTATGCCATGGGCGCCACCAAGTGGCAGACCATCTATAAGGTCGTGCTACCTGCCGCCAAGCTGGGTATCGTGGATGCCATCGTGCTGGGTATGGGCCGTGCCATCGGTGAGACCATGGCCGTGCTCATGGTCGTGGGTAACGCTCCGGTTATTCCCGACAGCATTGCGAGCCCCATCTCGACGCTCACGAGCCAGATCGCGCTCGACATGAGCTATTCCTCGGGTCTGCACCGCTCGGCGCTGTTCGGCATGGGTGTGGTCCTGTTTATCATCTCCGCCGCGCTGGTGGGCATCGTCCGTCTGATTTCCAAGAAGAAGAGGGGGTAGGCTATGTCCGATTCCGTTGACACGACGGTCGATACGACCTCGTCGCGCGAGCGCATCAAGCGTGCCCTTTCCCACGGCAAGAAGGGCCGCATCAACAAAGACCTGTCCAATAAGATCATGCTTGGCGTGTTCCGTGCCGCAGCATACATCACCACGCTGGTGCTGGTCGCTATCATCGCCTACGTGGTCATTAACGGTCTGCCGCATATCTCGTTCGACTTTATCTTCGGTTGGCCCCAGGGCGTCAACGCCGAGGGCGGCATTTGGCCCACGATCGTCTCGACCGTCTACGTGACGGCGCTCGCCATGCTTATCTGCACGCCGATCGCTGTGCTGGCAGCCGTCTATCTGGCCGAGTACGCCAAGCAGGGCAAGGTCGTCGAGCTCATACGCTACGCTGCTGACGCTTTGGCGTCGGTGCCCTCCATCGTTATGGGCCTGTTTGGCTACGCCTTGTTTGTCGAGGCCATGGGCCTGGGCCTTTCGATGGTCTCTGCCGCTCTGGCGCTGGCGCTTCTGATGCTGCCTATCGTCATGCGCACCACCGAAGAGGCCATTCGCGCCGTTCCGCGCTATATCCGTTGGGGCGCGTACGGCTTGGGCGCCACCAAGTGGCAGGTCGTCTCCAAGATCGTACTTCCTTCGGCCTTTGGTCGCATTGCCACCGGCATCGTCCTTGCCATCGGCCGCGCCATCGGCGAGACCGCCGTGGTGCTCTACACCATGGGCCAGGCCATCAATCTACCTATTTCGCCGCTCGATTCCGGCCGCCCCATGACGGTTCACCTGTACCTGCTTGCCAACGACGGCATCAACATGAACGCGGCCTACGGCACCGCGCTTTTGCTGATGGCGATTATTCTGGCCTTCAACCTGTTTGCGCGCTACCTGTCGCGCAAACGCCGCTAATTAAGGAGTCCCATGTCCGTCTATCAGTCCGCTCCCACGCCGGAGCAAGCAGCCATCACGGCCAAGGATTTCAACTTTTGGTACGGTGACTTTCATGCGCTGACGGGGCTTGACCTCAACATCGCCAAAAACGCCATCACCGCCTTCATTGGCCCTTCGGGCTGCGGCAAGTCGACGTTCTTGCGCTGCATCAACCGCATGAATGACCTGATCGAGGGTACGCGAGTCGAGGGCACCATGACACTCGACGGCAATGATATCTATGCCGAGGGCGTCGACCCGGTCGACCTCCGTCGTCGCGTGGGCATGATCTTTCAGCAGCCCAACCCGTTTCCCAAATCCATCTACGAGAATGTCGCCTTTGGCCCTCGTCTGCAGGGCGTGACTAGCAAAAGCGACCTCGATGACATCGTGGAAGAATCGCTCAAGCGCGCCAACCTCTGGAAAGAGGTATCCAATCAGCTCAACAAGGATGGTTTGGCGCTCTCGGGCGGTCAGCAGCAGCGTCTGTGCATCGCCCGCGTGCTTGCGGTGCAACCCGATGTCCTTCTGATGGACGAGCCCTGCTCCGCCATCGACCCCACGTCCGTCTCTAAGGTCGAGGATTTGATGGCCGAGCTGGCGCCCGAGATGACGATTATCATCGTCACGCATTCTATGCAGCAGGCAGCTCGTATCAGCGACTACACCGCATTCTTCTTGCAGGAAGTTGCCGGCGAGCCCGCCACGCTCATCGAGTATGGTCAAACCGACGCGATCTTCACCAGCCCGGTGGACTCGCGTACGGAAGACTATATCACCGGCCGCTTTGGCTGATCGGTGCGACTAGTCCCAAGCCGATCGGACCTGGTCCGGTGCGTATTCACTGTGCGGGCGGCATGACCGCACCCAACTGATTGGAGTGAACCATGCGCAAACTGTTTTCCCGTCAGCTCATCGAGGCCCGTCACGAGATGCTGAGCATCTATGAGGCCGTCGATCTGGCCCTCCACGATGCCGTAAAGGCCTATGTGACCGACGACCGCAAGCTCGCCACCAAGACCAAGAAGCGCACGCTTTCGATTGACGCACGCTGCGCCAACCTGGAGGCCGTCTGCTACAACCTGATTGCCACGCAGTCACCGGTCGCCTCCGACTTCCGCCTGCTTCAGACGATCATCTATGTTGACTTTAACCTGCAGCGCATGACCGATAAGGTCCGTCAGATTTGCCGCGCCACGCGTCATATGATCAAGGCCGACATCTCGCTGCCCAAGGAGCTTGTCGGCACGGTCGAGGCCGAGGCTGAGGCCGTCTACCAGGTGCTGGGCTCTTCGCTTTCTGCGCTCGTCACCAATGACATGTCCATCATCTGCAACCTGGCCGTCGAGGACGAGCCAGTGCACGCTGCCTACGAGAAGTTCTTCCGCACCTTTAACCGTATGGATACGGGCGACTTTATGGACGACGACAGCAACTATGACGACCTGCGTCGCGCCATCATGGTTTCACGCTACCTCGATCGCATCGCTTCGATTTCCATCGATGCCGCTTGCCGTCTGACCTTCCTGTTGACTGGTCAGCGTATGAACGCCGGCGATATCGCCCGCACTGATGAGGATGAGCTCGAGAGCATGCGCGTTCCTTCGGGCGAGGGTGTTATCATGAGGCCCGCCGTCGATGCTCGCTATGTTGCCAAGGTGCCTGCTAACGAGGTTAGCGAGGGCCTGCGCTACCTGCTGGATCATCTTGAGGATGAAGACGATGGCGAGGACGACGAGGAGTAGGGTAGCTCCGCTCGTTGAGAGATTGTAAATACCTGAGGGAGCGCGGCCTTGCGGATGCGGGGCCGCGCTCTTGCGTTAGCATGGGACTACTTGTTGTGCTGTCTGCGGAGGCGATTTGCCATGGATAACTATTTAGACTTGATGCGCGCTCGCCGCGAGCAGATACTCGAGCGCTTTTATGCCGCGCTCGATCGCGCTGGGAGGCCCCACGATGCCGCGCGTTTGATTGCCGTGTCCAAGACCGTCGGCGTTGACGAGACCATCGCTGCCATTCGGGCGGGGTATCGCCATTTTGCCGAGAACCGCCTGCAAGAGCTCGTCCGCAAGCTTACGGGTCTGGCGGAGCATCCGGAGCTGCCCGAGGTGCGTTTCGATATGATCGGCAACCTGCAGACCAATAAGATCAATGCGGTGCTGGGCTCAGCCGGGCTAATCCATTCGGTGGGGTCGCTTCATCTGGCGCAGGCTATCTCGAGCCGTGCGACTCGTAAGATCGAAGCGGGCGAGCTGGTTGCTCCCCAGCAGGTGCTGATTGAGGTCAACGTGAGCGGCGAGGAGTCCAAGGGCGGTTTTTCGCCCGATGAGATTCGCGCCGCCGCGGGTGAGCTTGCAGAGCTTGAGGGAATTTGCGTGCAGGGGCTTATGACTATGGCGCCCCGGGGGAATAAGGATGTGGCACGCCGCACCTTTGCGGGGCTTCGTGAGCTGAGGGATGAGCTGGAGGCAGCGCATCCCGATTTGAACCTGCCTGAGCTTTCCTGCGGCATGAGCGAGGACTTTGAGCCTGCCCTTGAGGAGGGCTCTACGCTCGTTCGCCTGGGCAGGGTAGTATTTAGCCCGGAGTTTGCAGTAAAATAGGGCTCTGAAGTGCGCACTGGTTTACAGAGCGCCTGCACTAAACCGTGAGAGGACACAACCATGGGCTTCCTTGACGAGATTAAAAATAAGATGCACCTGGGCGGCCAGCAGGGTTACGACCAGGGCTATAGCCAGGATGACGACTACGGCTACGATGACGGCTACGATGACGGCTATCAGGGCGGCGGCTACAGCGGTGCCTCGGGCGAGGGCTTCTATACCCAGGACGAGCCGAGCAACGGCCTGCTTGGTCAGACGCGTCGCGGTGAGGCCGAGTCGGTTGCCGTGTATACGCGCTCCGGTCAGCTGGTCGGCGATGACTCGCGTCATGCAACGACGTACAATCCGCCGTCGCGTTCTCAGGATACGGTCACCGGTGGCTATCGTCCCGGCGCCTACGACACGCCGTCGAGCTATGCCGAGAGCGCCCGTGCTCGCGCCGCGGCGCCTGCGCCCGCCCCTGCGCCGAGCGACGCCTCGGCCTATGCGAGCAACATCATCAACGCCACGCCGCAGCTGCCTGCCTATGTCCTGCGTCCCGAGAGCTATGATGACGTTGAGACCGTTGTCCGTCGTGTGCGTACCAAACAGCCCGTCGCGCTGATTTTTGTCGGCGTTCGCACCGAGGTCGCCAAGCGTGTCCTGGACTTTAGCTATGGCTTTGCCTGTGGCCTGGGCGCTACGGTCAAGGAGGTGGGCGACCGCGTGTTCATGGTGCTGCCCGCCGGCTGCGAGGTCAAGGATTCGGACCTCAAGAAGCTTCGTGCCGACGGCTACCTTAAGTAAACCCAAGACGAGGAGATTCTCATCAACATCTACACCATTGTCCAGCTGGTCAACACGCTGTTCAACTTCTACTCCACGCTCATCGTGGTCTATTGCTTTATGACGTGGATCCCCATGAAGCAGGGCGGCCTGCTGCAGGATATCGCTGCAGTGCTCGATAGCGTCTGCGGCCCGTGGCTCAACCTCTTTCGTCGGTTTATCCCGCCGATGGGCGGCGTTGATTTTTCGCCGGTCGTTGCGATTATTGCGTTGCAGTTGGTGCAGAGACTGGTTCTGCAGCTTCTTATAGGTATACTCGTATAGAACTGACTTAGTAACTTACGTCGGGCGTGTAGCGCCGAGGCGATGAAAAAGGAGACTTGTTATGGCTATTACCCCTGCAGACATCCAGGCTCAGACTTTCTCTGAGGCCAAGCGTGGCTACGATCCTGCCGAGGTCGACGTCTTCTTGGAGACGCTGTCTTCCGAGGTTGACGCTATGCTCGCTAAGATCGTCGACCTTAAGGGCCGTCTGACTGCTACTGAGCAGCAGCTTGCCGATGCACAGGCTCAGCTTGCCCAGGCTCAGGATACCGCCTTGAACAGCTCGTGGAGCAAATGAAAGTGGAAACCAAAACACAGCCTGTCTCAAAAATGAGAGAAGTCCTGCCCTATATGCTTCCCGGTGATAAAAACGACTATGTTCAGAAAGTGCCGAAACTGCTTCCTGCTGCCGCCTTTGTCCGTAGAAACGGGGTGATGGTTATGGCGGAATACAATGGTATTGTAATGATTCAGGTGAATAATCTGTCGGGGCCTATGGAGGCCGATGAAGTGAAGAAGTGCCTCAGAAAACAGCTTTTTGAGAGACAGAAAGCCGCTGTTGAAAAAGAGATGGAAA